>Ga0208789_1000429_pt1 | contig 41260 bp, 42 predicted proteins | sample Methanotroph_Enr_FD_187368 | JGI IMG/M metagenome (GOLD analysis project Ga0208789, IMG submission 187368) | Enriched soil microbial communities from Old Woman Creek wetland in Ohio, USA - Methanotroph_Enrichment_5 (SPAdes) (version 2) | ecosystem: Environmental > Terrestrial > Soil > Wetlands...
GTTTTAGATTTTATCAACCCGGAATTGTTAATAAGATCTGCACACTCAACATTTTCAATCGTTTACAAGAACTACAAGTACGGACAATATCGGGACTGCAAAAGTATTTCTTTTTTTTTTATTTGCAAGAATTTATTTGAACGATATTGAAAATTAACACAAAGATTCTCAAAGGGTAAAAGGTGAGCTGTTGGTATAGCAAAACAATCCATTCATCATTAAAACCATTCGTTTCACTTATTTTCCTTTATCTATCTGCTATTCTCTTCGATGTTTGTCATAACTTTACTTCAGATCTTAAACTTCCAATATTATTTATGTATTTGAGCTTCAACTAATCTTGATCACGTAAACCGATTGTCATGAAATCTATTGTTAAACGAATTAATCTTACCCTACTGATTGCTTTGGCGGTCACAATCACTTCGGGGCTGACCTTGATGGCAACAGGAAATGAAAAACTTTCGACAGATATTCTTGTGGCTGCTGCTGTAACATCACCCATTTTCCTGGCCACCAAAGGCATCGAATTTATGATTAAAAATCAACTCAGGAAAGCATTTCTGTCCATTCTGTTACTTTCTTTGGTTTGTATGCTTTCGATCATCTTTATTTTTGTATAGAAAGTGAAGCGTAATTTATACTTGCGCTTAAGCCTTATTTTGCCAGACCTACATCGGTTTCCGGCTATTACTTTTTCAACCCTTTGATTCAGAGTAATCCCCATAAAAATCGGATCAATGAATTGTTGTGTTATGAAAATAATTATTGAAGTGATAGATATTAAAAGGTACTTTTACCTGACAAAATAAATATCTCATGGGAATCCTTTCTTTTTTGGCGAACCGGAAATACAAAAATAACAGGCCAATCTATTATGCCCGGGCAATCCTGAGAGAGCTTTTACCCGACTATTTTTGCCGGATCCAACTTCGCTCGAAGCTCGAGAAACAGACTGATTTCGATATTGAATACATTCAAAAACGGTTAAATTATTACTGCAAGTTAGAGAACTGTAAGCCGCCTTTTAATTTTCAGATTCAACTCAGCGAATTCAAGATTCCACCCAAAATTAGGGCATATTATTTCGACAGTTATGAATATACCCGGTTTTTCAACAAAAATCTGAGGGCAACTTTCTTGCCTGGAGACATCATTTATGTACCCGATTTTCCGACTATTGTAAAAAGTCGACCGATTAGCGATCTCAATGCCAATTCAGTAATACTTAATTTAGACAAAATCAGGCACTTTATATTCGTGAGCGATAAGACGCAATTTGCAGACAAAAAAGACATGTTGGTTGGCCGTGGAGCTGTAACTCAGTCTCACAGAAAGCGCTTTCTGGAGCTTTATTTCAACCATCCGTTGTGCAATATTGGCCAGGTAAACCACGATAATCGGGAGGATAAGTACCTTGTTGAAAAAATGACGATTGATGAACAGCTGGATTACAAATTCATTTTGAGTTTGGAAGGGAACGATGTAGCTACCAATCTGAAATGGATTATGTCGTCCAGTTCGCTGGCGGTTATGCCACGGCCAAAATACGAAACCTGGTTTATGGAAGGAACTTTAGTCCCCAACTATCATTACATTTTAATAAAAGACGATTATTCGGATTTGGAGGAACGACTAAAATACTATATCAAAAATACTGCCGAAGCTCGTGAAATCGTGAGGAATGCAAACGAATATGTCAACCAGTTTCGGAACAAAAAAAGAGAAGATGTGATTTCCCTGTTAGTTTTGGATAAATATTTCAGGAAAACCGGACAGTATAACAGTTAGCAATCTTCGTTTTCATCAAGCTTTAGAGCTATTTCCATTCAAGTAATTTTTCGGTCTGTTTTTCAATCAATTTTGGAGGACGAGTATTCAAATTCCCACCGTTTAATACTTTAAGGTATTTCTCTAAATATAACCCGGCCATTCGCTTTGAGTTGAATAACTCCAAAGCGTAATTATGGCACTGCAACCTGGAAAAACGATCAACATTTTCAATTTCGCTCACTAATTCGTCGGCAACATTTGATAGAAACCCCACTTCCGGACTTACAATTTCGGGTAGTGAACCATAAGGTGTTCCAAAAACAGGACAACCAAAATACAAGCTTTCGATCAATGCTAATCCAAAAGGTTCATGCCATAGCACCGGAAAAATTAAACCTTTTGATTTCATTAAGAGCGAATTCTTTTCTTTGCCGCCTACCATTCCGTAAAAATGAATTCGTGAACCTGGAGTAAACCGAAATCCCATTTTTAGATTTAGCCGATGCCCACCCAAAACCATTAACTCTTCTTTTTTTGTCGCTTTTATGACATCAATTGCACCCTGTACATTTTTTACACTCCAGGCAGCTTTTCCAAGAAAATGAAATTTGTTTCTTTCGCCCGATAAATCAGGGGTCCCATAGTCGTCCCAGTCTAAACCATTGTGAACAAAAGAGTCTGAGCCAAACCTGTTGGCATGATTCTTCGAAACAAAAACAGTGTTTAAATCAAACTCCCGAAAATCGTTGCAATTGCCATGTATCGTTACTATATATGGTTTTTGGATCGATTCGGTAGGCATAAAATTTAAATGAACGACATCGATTGTCGAAGGAATTTGCTCCGATAGTTTTCTGTCGTGGTCGTAAAAAAGAACGGTGGCAAAGTTGCAAGATGAACCCTTCGACACAAGAAAAGTAACCTTATGTCCCAGCTTGGAAAGCTCTTTGCCCAGATACCAAACTACCCGTTCAGTACCTCCATATTTTCTTGCGGGAATTACTTCCGAGCCTACTATCAGAATGTTCATTCAGAGCTTTTATTTCGTCCGGTATTCATTGAAAATACACTTTATTTTAAGCTCAAATTTATGTTTTTTTCGATTGATAAGGCCAACATGTAGCTACCAACTATTTCGCCCTCCATATAAATCACGATTATCTTTTAATAAAAAATTGGTATATTACAATTATTCCTTTTTCTATTTCGTTTTGCATAGTAGCTTTGTGGCCCATACTAACCATTTTGTCTTTGAAAGAACCTCGAAAAATAGTTCACTTCCAAATTTATTTTGGTTTGTTGATTGCAATGGCAGTCAGCTTGTCCATGTCGAAAGCATTGATGAGCATTGTGACTGGGTTGTTCATGGTAAACTGGCTGATTGAAGGGCAATTTGCGACTAAAATGCGGCGGTTGAAAGAGCATAAATCTCTTACACTGATTATTTCTGTATTCCTATTGTATTTGTTTGGCTTATTATGGACCGACAGCCTAAAGAGCGGGTTGCAGGATGTTAAAATTCAGCTTCCACTCTTGATCATTCCACTTGTAATCGGAACGTCAGAAGCACTTAACTACATACAGGTCAAGCGAATTATCTACATGTTCTCGGCAGCTGTAATTGTTGCATCACTTTGCAGCATATTTGTGCTGTTGGGGTTTTCCGGAAAATCTATTCAGGATCCGCGTGAAATGTCGCTTTTTATTTCGCACATCCGTTTTTCGCTCCTGATCAACATCAGCATATTTTCATTATTTTGGTTTGCCCGTAAAGAAGAACAGAAGGGCATCCTGGAAAGGACTTTCCTTTTTCTAGCCATAATCTGGTTAACCATTTTTCTTGTTATCCTGAAATCGGCTACTGGCTGGGTTGTTTTTCTGATTGTATTGTCAGTCGTTATTTTTCAAAATGTACTTTCAATCAAAAATGTGGGTGGTCGTGTTTTGCTCCTGGGTGTTTTGTTTTCAATCTTCCTTTTACCTGCAATCTACATCGCGTATGTGGTCCGGCAGTTTTACACAGTCGAAACATTACCGGTTAATTTCCTTCAGGAGAAAACGAGCAAGGGAAATATCTATTTGCATGATTTAAATAACAAAGAGCTTGAGAACGGGCATTATACTTACCTATATATTAATGATGACGAGCTACGAGAAGCTTGGAACAAACGAAGCAAGATCAATTACGACAGCGCCACAACTTCAGGATATAACCACTATGTATTGTACAGATACCTCACGTCGAAAGGTTACCGGAAAGATGCTGATGGACTTGAAAAATTAACAGATGAAGACATCCGGAATATCGAAAATGGCATGACCAATTACCGGTTTGTGAATCCTTTTTCGTTTTACAACCGGATTTACCAAATTATATGGGAAACGGATGCGTACCAAAAAGGCGGAAACCCTTCTGGGCACTCGGTTACACAGCGGTTAGAATATTACAAAATGGCAATGCAAATCATTAAGGAAAACTTTTGGTTTGGAAATGGGACCGGTGGTTATGACCATGCATATCGGGAAAAGTACGATCAAAATAAATTTTTTCAGAATCAAAAATACAGGCAACGATCTCACAACATGTTTTTGAGCTACTGGATCGATTTTGGCTTGATTGGCATGTGCTACATTTGTTTTGCATTAACAGCTCCGGTGTTCCTTGAACGTAAAACAAAGAGTTTTTTGCTACTCATTTTCTTGCTGATTGTACTCATTTCGTTCATGAATGAAGATACACTGAACAACCACGATGCCCTTTCGTTCTTTGCATTTTTTTATCCAGTGTATTTATACTCGAAACACGAGAGTCATAAGGAAGATGGAGTGAATAGCCGTTTGCCTTAGTTTGAAATGGAAACAATGTCATTGGTTGTCATTTGCTTCGCGTCATTTATAGGAAAAGATTGAGTGCAGAAACCATTAATGACCATTGAACGACAATAAAATGACCGATGAATAATGTACATAAATTATGGATACCCGTTTATCTCCTGACTTTTTTCTTCGCGATGTTTTGGAGGTTGCTCCGGCGCTGATTGGCAAAATACTGGTCAGACAGTTTGATGATGGACGAATTGAGAAATACCGTATCATCGAAACCGAAGCTTATCGTGGAACTGAAGATATGGCCTGCCATGCCAGCAAAGGACGCACTCCACGTACTGAAGTCATGTTTCAGGAAGGTGGTACTGTTTACGTTTACTTGATTTATGGCATGTACTGGCTACTGAATTTGGTGACCGGTAATGAAGGCGATGCTTCGGCTGTGCTGATTCGCGGGATTGAAGGCTGTTCAGGTCCTGGCCGTGTTGGGCGAAAACTTCAACTTGATAAATCTTTTTATGGAGAAAACCTCTTCAATTCTTCCCGGATTTGGGTTGAAGATGCCGAACCAGTTGCCGAAATCAAAACTTCGAAACGAATTGGGATTGGCTATTCCGGAGAAGAATGGGAGAATAAATTGTGGCGGTTTTATGTGTAATTAGTTGAATTTCTTCAGCAAGAAATCCGAATTCAATAGCAGATAAAAACCGTAACTGTAAGACAATCCGCCAATTGGCGCATCAAGGAGGTATGTTTCAATCTGAAAGGCTACCCGTGCACCTTTTGCGATATCCTTCTGCCAAAAATATTTGGCCGATAAAAATACCCTGTCAGGATCTGTCATAGAAGTGTTGTGATAAGAAACCGATTGATAGATTTCACGCCCTTTTGGAGCGATAAACTGAAAAGCTTTCCAATGGCTCAACGAAATCGTTGAATGTTTTGTCTGCAATTTTGCTTCAAGCAAACGCGCTGATCCATCTTTGAAAGGATAGGTATTCGAATCTGAGGTTTGGGCTGCATAACCAAATTTGTGCCAGCTAATATCAAGCGATTTGATCTTTTGCCCTAATTTTACAGATAAATCTAAGCCTGCCCCCAAATTTACGTGGGTTTGTACTCTGGGTCTGGGTGCTCCGTCAACAGCCGAATTGATTTCGCCGCCCTGATGGTAAAACAGCACTTCGAATGGTATTTTGAGCGTTACCCGTGAGCGATTAAGTGCACAATAATTTGAAGTGATTCCAGCGGTAAAACGTTCCTGATAAGGGTCGTTCTGCTGAATAAATTTTTCCCAACTTACCCAGGTCTGCGCATTCAGTCTTTTGCCAGTGTACAGAAATTGAAGGCCGGCTTCAGGCTTATCGGTATAAATTCGCTCGGGCTCCCAAAGTTGTTCCGGAAGATTATGCTGGCTGGTTTGATCTAGATTTCCGGTCACTACCGAAAAACGTTCGGAAAAACGATATCGGGCGGTGAACCATGGCAGGGCATTTACAACATTATCTTTCCCATTGTATTTAATCAGGTGAGCACCAACTTCTAGATATAAGTCGTCGACCGGCGAATAGCTTAGCTTTGGTCGCAACATGGCTCCGGTTAGTGTGTAGCCGTCGACAAGATCGCTAACGTATTCGTTGTTTTGAAAAAAACCGAGACTTTCGAACCTGAAATTGAGTTCTCCTCCTTTGGTTTCATTCAATTCCTTGTACGACGAAGCAAAGCGCTGAAACGTTTGCGCATCAAGTTGAACGACAATTAATATCAGGCAGGTTATGATGAAGAGTTTTTTCATGTTCAATTGCGTCTATTCATTGATAGCGTGCTTAAAAAGACAAAAAACCGCTTGACTTGTTATCCTTTGAAAACTAACGGTTTTTTGTTGGAACGATAAACTTATCATACAAAAATAAGAGAACTACGGCACTTAATGCAACGGAGCTGAAAATAATCCAGATCGATTGTGGATGATAACCGTTCCACAGAAAATCGGTTAACTGTTGCTGTGTGAAGTTCATTTGTCGCGCCGCCTCGTTGAAATAGTCGGTTTTGGTAAAGTTGTCGCCAATTTCAGGAACCGATAAACCTCGTTTGAGGACTTCGGCCTTTAGGAGAAATAATTTGTCGGCAACTTTTTCGTAAGGAGCTCCGGAAAGAAAACCTGCAATTTGGTGACCCAGGGCATAAGGCAAAAACGACGATCCCATATACAACGCTTTTTTATCGGCAGGGGCAATACTGCCAACATATTCGGTAAACTTGGGTGAACTGCTCATTTCGCCCAACCCAAAAATAAGGAGACCAAACAATACGATCCACCCACTTTGTACACCAAACATCAGGGAAAGTCCTATTGATAATACAAAGATACCGCCCATCATGGCATATAAGGGTTTAAACCGCATGACAAAGGCCGAAACTCCAATCTGAAAAGCGATGATAAAAAACGAATCCATGCTGCTTAAAGTTACTGCAGAAATGGTTCCTGAAGGTGTTCCAATGAGCTCTGCGAATGAAGGAAAAATAGAATGAATTCCCTGATAAAGAGTAGCAGTATTGACCCAGTCTTCCACAAAATTTGGGAAAGTGTAATACAATTGGTTAAAAGCCGCCCAGAAAAACGACATAATAACCAAGAACATGGTATACCGCCAGTTGATGAGCGTAATGAATATATTTTTGAAGGGCTGTGCGATGGATTGGAGTAGAGGAGTGTTTGTTTTTTCCTGTTTGGGCTCTTTAAAAAAGAGCAGGGTAATCAGGAAATTGATGGCGATGGCGGCAATCGAAAGCATAAACACGAAATTCCATCCTTTGCCCAAAACGATTCCGGCAACAAACGGTCCGATAAATCCGCCAATGTTTACCATCATGTAGAAAATTCCGAATCCGATGGAAGCCGTTTCAGGATTAGTAGTTTTGGAAACCATGGCTGAAATGATGGGCTTGAAAAATGCCCCGCCAATGCAAATCCAGATAAACGACAGGAATACCATTTCGAAACTGCTGAAATGCTGGATCATGTAAAATCCGGAAGCATATATAATAAATGCCAGTAACAACACTTTTTTGTACCCAATTTTATCGGCAATCGCTCCGGTTAGGATCGGTAAAAAATACAACAACATCGAGCCTGTTCCCATGATGGTTCCTTTCTCGACCGGCGAAAAACCCATAGCGCCAGTTTCTTTCGAACCTACCAAAAAAAGGCCGAAGCCCATATAAAAACCATACCATGCATAACGTTCGAATAGTTCTATAAGGTTGGAAAGCCAAAATATTCGGGGGTACTTCTTAAAAACTTGTAGTGCGGACATGTAACAGTGATTAAAAATTCAGCGCGCAAAGTAGTAAATTTTCGTGTTGTAATTGTTGTCGTGTTGTCATTGTTCGTATAAACCCACTTAAACTTACAACACCGCAAACTGAGACTGCGACTGAATACTTTTCTATGTTTATCCCGAAACCTGAACTTCAAATCCAATTCCCCGAACTCGGGAAGCAATCAGCTCAAGTCCGTCCAATTTTACTTTTTCGAGACCGGCGGCAGGTGTATCGCGGTCGATGGTATAAATCATCACCTTTGATGGTTTGATTTCGGCAATGCATTTCAGCCATTCCGAAAGTTCGGCTTTGGTGGTGTTGTCGATGATTTCGCCCTTGAAATTTCCACGCAGGAACAAGGTCTGGATAATCACTTTTCCGTTGAACGATTTCAGGTTTTCGACCACTGCCTTTAAATTGAAATTGGAGGCTGGGCAATCGATTTTCCGGATCGTTTCTTCGACCCCGGAATCCAGTTTCTGGATGTTGTCTTCCACCTTCAGTAAAGCCCTGACAGCCGATGCTTTGTGCAACATGGTGGCATTCGATAAAACGGCTATCCGAGCCTTGGGAGTCAGGCGGTTGCGAAGTTCGATGGTATCGTCAATAATGCCTTCAAATTCAGGGTGCAAGGTTGGTTCTCCATTGCCGGCAAACGTAATTACATCGGGCAATTCGTTGCTTTCAACCATTGCCAAGAGCTTTTCCTCCATTTTTTGCCTAACGATTTCGCGTGTCGGTAAAACTGCTTTTTGCGCACGTTTTCGCGGAGTCCAACCGCATTCACAATAAATGCAGTCGAACGAACACACTTTACTGTCGGTTGGCAAAAGGTTTACACCCAGCGAAATGCCTAGCCGGCGGCTCTTGACTGGTCCGAATATGATTTGATCGAATAGAAAAGTTGACATAGGCTTATCAAGGTAAAAAGTAAAAAGGCAAAAGTAAAAAGTTGATTTAAAGAATTCGTCTCAGTCTGCAATTTGCGGTAAGCTTCAAAATTACCAGATCGCTGCCGGTTAAGAGATAAATTCCGGGCGTATTTTCTTTCCTGAAACCGCCATCTGCGCACAGAATATCGGTAATTCCCCTCATAATTTCGGTAATTGCTATATCAGGAAAAAGTACCGGAATTTTCTTGCAAATGTCCAGCCACTTTTGGATGGAAACTTCATTCATTTCTGAAATTTCGGGCAAAATCAATGAGCTGAAACGTGAATCGAAATCAAGTACAGGCAGGGCTTCACGAATTTTTACGAAGGTAAACCCTCCCAGGAGAATTCCGTTGTGAAATTCGAGCCTGGCTATTTCCTGGAGTTGGCCTTCCGTATCGATGTATTCAAGTACAGAACCATCGTCTTCGGCAATTACAATTCCGTTTTTCAGTAATTCTCCTGAATCGGAGATCACGTAATTGGCCGCAAATTTCTTCATTTTTTTTGTGGCTCAAGTTTATCCGTTGGCTTATATTGCAGTTCCGATTCTTTCAGGATATCCATAATCTGAACGTGCATTTTCTCGTATTCTTTCGGAAAGCTGGAGTAATAAATCAGCGAGCGGATAAAGACGGTATCAGGCACATTATATTTTTTAAGAACTGAATAATACAGATCGGTTTGAGTAATTTTTTTGTGAATGGTATCAATTTTCTGGTCTATATTAATACCCTGAACCAGGTAAATGTCAACCATCATTTTCACAAACTTATCTTTCTTGATGAGCTTGTCTGGTTTTTTTATCGTGGTTGAATAGCAGGATGAAAGTCCTGAAAGAATAGCTGCAAACAGCAAAATCCCAATGAATTGTTTCATTTTACGCTTCATTAATTTCGGATTCAAAGGTAATCCGAAAAATTTAGATATGCACGGCAATAGGCTAAATTGTCAAAGGCTGGTGGTTGAGCCTGTCGAAGCCTGGCACCTGAGTTCATCGAAGGCAAACTTCTCAATTAATTAACTAACAATATGGTTTTCCAATTCGATTTTCTCTGTATTATTGCAACCGTGTTGTAGGTTTCCGATTCGTTCGGAACTAAGAGGGAATCCTGTTCAACTCAGGAGCTGTCCCCGCAGCTGTAATCCTTTATCCGTAAGGAGGTTTTGCCGAGAATAACCACTGTCCCGTTCCGGGATGGGAAGGTTGGCAAAAATCAGGAGAGCCAGAAGACCTGCCTGCAACGAGAAGCTTTCGGGGTAAGAGCCAAAATCCCTGGCTTCACAGGTTTCACTTCTGCCAAGTTTGAAACCGTGTAACTGTTGTAAAAGCTGATGGTCAGGGGCCTCAGCTTTTTTTGCATATTTACTTTTATGAATTTATGGAGTGATTCATGGATCAATTCATATTCTTGTCTGAATAAAAAAGATGATCAATTTGTATTCAGACTTTTCCATCCTCAAGCCGGACCGGCTCGTCCTTTTCCAATTGACTCGTCCTAAAAATAGTTTACTCTTTTTGCTTCCAACCGGCTAAACAGATTGCCCGGAAAATCTTGCGCTTGTTCAGACTAAATAATAATGAACTACCGTTTATTAATTGAAATTTTTTATTTTTACGTTTGCCGTGTGAATTAAAGGGACTTGTAGGTATTGAATAAAATATATTAATATGGGGGGAAATAGTATTCACAGGATTTATATCGGATTTCTTATTTTGGTTGTACTACTTGCAACTTCTTTTTTAGCTTATCAGGGTTATTCTTATTACTCGTTAGGTATTGAGCAACGTTTTTTTCATCCTGATCATCAAACACTTAAGCCTAGCGGATTTTTAGGTCACACTTTAGGTATATTAGGTTCGCTACTGATGCTCGTTGGGGTATCAACTTATATGCTTCGCAAACGGATCAGCAAGTTTTCACGGATTGGTGTTTTAAAGTATTGGCTCGAATTTCATATTTTTCTCTGTACGCTTGGGCCAATATTGATTCTTTACCATACTGCTTTCAAATTTGGAGGTCTGGTAGCCGTCAGTTTTTGGAGTATGATTGCTGTGGTTTTGAGCGGTGTGATTGGTAGGTACATTTACCTTCAAATTCCACGAACGATCGAAGGCCGTGAAATGAACCTTAACGAGATCAATCAAATTAAGGAGGATTTAAATAATAAGCTTATCAAGGTTTACAATATAGATGAAAAAGTTCTTGAAGAAATATTGAACGCGGTTAAAAAACGACCAGACCGATCGGGAAATAATATGGTCGCAAGAAGTATTGCCAAGTATAAATTCGAACACAAAACCATTAAGGACGTAAAGACAATACTAAGACAGCATAACGTTTCAAGTAAAAATTACCGCAAGGTGGCTGAACTAATTAAAGATGAAATTAATCTGAACAGGAAAATTGACCGGCTTATCTCCATGCAAAACCTATTTAAATACTGGCATGTAGCCCATTTGCCTTTTGCCTTATTGATGCTGATCATTATGCTCATACATGTTGGTGTTGCAATTACCTTTGGTGCTCATTGGATTTTTTAATTCTGAAAATGGAAGTTTTAGCCGAAAATATAGTTATCTATTTATTCATCGCAATTTTATTTGTTTCGATCGTGTATTTCTATGTCCGAAAGCAAAAGAGAAACTCGAAAATCGTTGAAGAAAAAATAAAAATTGCCAAGGAAGAAGGATTACACGAGCCAGTCTCTTTACATCCAGTTGTGGATGTCAATTCCTGTATTCAAACAGGAGCTTGCATAACAGCTTGTCCTGAACATGACATATTGGGTATTCTTAATGGGAAGGCAACGACCATTAATGCTTCACATTGTGTTGGTCATGGAGCCTGTTTTCATGCATGTCCAACACAAGCAATTACGCTGTGCATCGGAACAGAAAAGCGTGGAGTTGATATTCCACATGTTGATCAATCGTTCGAAACGAATGTCCCCGGAATATATATTGCCGGAGAAATAGGAGGAATGGGATTAATCAGGAATGCAGTTGAACAAGGCAAGCAGGCCGTTGAAAATCTAGCAAAAAAAATCGACAAACAAATCTCCGCTGATTACGACATCATTATTATTGGCGCAGGACCTGCAGGGATTTCGGCTTCGCTGGCAGCAAAAAAGCTCAATCTTACAGCACTTACCCTGGAACAAGATTCTCTTGGCGGAACGGTTTTTACCTTCCCCCGGAAAAAAATCGTAATGACTTCGCCTATGGACATTCCGCTTTATGGCAAGGTGAAACTCTTTGAAACATCCAAAACAGAATTATTAAATCTTTGGAATGAGGTTTTGGGTAAAAATGAGATTGTGATCAAAGAACAGTCGAAAGTGGAAAGTATTGTTTTTCAGGACAAACGATTTGTAATTGAAACGGCTACCAAAGAGCAGTTTACCGCCAGAAAAGTACTCCTTTCAATTGGGCGGAGAGGAACTCCCCGAAAATTGAATATCCCTGGTGAAATGAGCGAAAAAGTAGCATACCGATTACTCGAACCTGAATTAATCGAAAACAAAAAAATTGTTGTAGTCGGTGGTGGAGACTCGGCCATTGAAACTGCTTTACTTTTGACCGATCAGAATCAGGTTACCCTTTCGTACCGCGGAGAATCGTTTGGGCGAATAAAAGTAGGAAACAACAAAAAAATAAAAGAAGCCATATCGAGTCGACAAATAGATGTCAGGTTTAACACCAACCTAAAATCTATTGAAGAGGATAAGGTGAAAATCGCAGATTTGTTATCGGGCGAAGTGACCGATTTGGAAAACGATTTGGTTTATATCTTCGCCGGAGGTGAACTTCCCACCCAGTTTCTGGAAAAAGCAGGAATAAAGATTTCCAAAAAGTTCGGCGAAGCAATTTTAAAGCATAATTAAGTGCCGATGAAATTTGTAGCAAAAATACCACTCTTACTCCTTTTAATATTTTTAAGCGCAACTGCGTTTGGACAGATATCTCCCGGTGAACTGGCCGAACCACATTCCCACCTTGAGGGAATGTCTAACTGCACCCAATGCCATGAACTAGGAGAAAAGGTTTCGGAAGACAAATGTCTGGCTTGCCATAAGGAACTAAAAACCCGTATCGATCAGAAAAAGGGATATCATTCTTCTTCAAAAGTGTATAAAAAGAGCTGTTTCATTTGCCATGGGGACCACCACGGTCGAAAATATGACATTGTACACTTTGATAAAAATAAATTCGACCACAAGGAGACAGGCTTTATTCTGGAAGGAAAACACAAGGAAAAACAATGTGTAGATTGCCATAAACCCGAGAATATAAAAGATCAGGCAATCAAAAAGAAAAAGATGACCTTTCTGGGTTTAAACACCGAATGCCTAAGTTGCCACAAAGATTATCATCAGGGAACCTTGCCAACCAACTGTGTTAACTGTCATACTTTTGATTCGTTTAAAACAACAAAAAAATTCGATCATCAAACCACCAAATTTCCTCTCCGGGGAAAACACGTTGACGTTGCCTGTCTCAAATGTCACCCGATGGAAAAGAAAAACGGACAAGACATTCAGAAATTCACAGGTGTTGCATTTAATAACTGCACTGCCTGCCACAAAGATGTGCATGAGAATAAATTCGGGAACGATTGCCGGAAATGCCATTCGGAGGAATCTTTCCATCAAATTTCAGGAATAAAGACCTTTGACCATACCAAAACCAGTTTTCTCCTGAAAGGTAAACACCAGACACTCGATTGTAAAGCTTGTCACAAAGGCAGTTTAACCACTCCAATTAAGCACGACCTTTGTAACAATTGCCATAAAGATTACCACAAAGGACAATTTACTAAACAGGATGCCAAGTCTGATTGTAAGGACTGTCACAACGAGATTAGCTATAAAGAGACCACTTTCACCGTGGAACAGCACGACAAAAGCCAGTTTAAACTTGAAGGCGCACATCTTGCAACTCCATGTTTATCATGCCATAAAAAAGGAGAGGATTGGAAATTCCGCGATCTGGACAAAAACTGTTCGGCCTGTCACGAGAATATTCACAAGAACTTGATTGAAGACAAATATATCCCTGAAGGACGATGTGACAAATGTCATGTGGTATCAAGCTGGAATATCGTCACGTTTGATCACAAAACCACTAATTTTGAATTGAAAGGAAAACACGCTGAAGCATCATGCCGTGATTGCCATTTCAAAAAAACCAATTCGAATCAGACTACCCAAAGTTTTTCTGAGTTGAAGCCAATTTGTGAGGTCTGCCACACCGACGTGCACCAGAAACAATTTAGCACCAACGGAGCAACAGACTGTGCGACCTGCCATGGATTTGACAACTGGAAAGCAGAACGCTTTAACCACAACCAAACCCAATTTAAATTGGATGGTGGACACAAGAATGTTGAATGCCGGAAATGCCACCATCAAAATAATTCGACTAATGTTCCGTTCATTCAATACAAAAACACTGATAAGCAATGCAAAAGCTGTCATATTTAATTGTATTCATTTTTTCCGTCATGATTGGTTTTGCCCAATCACCGCATGGTGACGCGTTCAAAACCGACTGCGCATCGTGCCACAATGCCGATAGCTGGAAAGTGATAAAAGCGGATATGAAATTCGATCATAATACCACAAAATTCAAGCTTACCGGTCAACACCAATCGGTCGATTGTAAAAGTTGCCACCTGACTTTAAAATTTCAGGAAGCAAAAACTGAGTGTGTTGCCTGCCATACAGATATGCACACCAATACGCTCGGACCAGATTGTGCACGCTGCCATACTCCAAAAACATGGATTATTGAAAATACCAAAACCATGCACCAGTTAAGCCGTTTCCCTTTGGAAGGAAACCATGCGGTTACTGATTGTGCATCCTGTCATAAATCATCTACCAATCTGAAATTTGAGCCTTTGGGCGTTGAATGTATCGATTGCCACAGAAAAGATTACCTGGGCACCACTTCTCCAAATCATCAGAAATTGGGATATTCAACGAATTGTACCGATTGCCACGGAGTAAAATCTACTGCCTGGACAACTACCAACTTCGATCATAGTGTATTTCCGCTTACCGGGGGCCATAACATCAGTTGCCTGCAATGTCATACCAGTGGAACTTATCAGGCTCTGTCTACCGAATGCAAGAGTTGTCATCAGACCAATTACAACGCAACTCAGATTCCCAATCATTTAAAGGCCGGTATTTCGACTGATTGCAAAACCTGTCATAATATAGTTGACTATAAAACATCGACCTTTAATCATAGTACTACCAATTTTCCATTGACTGGCGCGCATGCAACAGTAGTTCAATGTTCGTCGTGTCACTTAGGCAACACGACTTCAGCTAAATCTGAATGTATTTCCTGCCATCAGACTCAATATAATGGAGCAAAAGGGCACGTGGCTTCCAAGTTTCCGACCGATTGCCGTGTTTGTCATAACAATAACAATTGGCTGGGCGCAACTTTCAACCATTCATCGACCAACTTTCCTTTGACTGGCGCTCACTTAACTGTTGATTGCGCAAGCTGCCACATAACTGGATATGCCGGGACTTCGATGGAATGTAAAAGCTGTCATCAGGCAAAATACAATACTGCCCAATCTCCAAGCCATACCGCTGCCGGAATTTCGGTGGATTGTAAAACCTGCCATACAACCACTACATGGCAACCTTCGTCGTTTAAACATGCCACAACTGGATTTGATTTGACGGGGGCTCACGCTGCAATTGTTCAGTGTTCGTCTTGTCACGTGGGCAATACAACTTCAGCAAAACCTGAATGTATCTCTTGTCATCAAACACAATATAACGGAGCGAAAGGGCATGTGGCTTCCAAGTTTCCAACTGATTGCCGTCTGTGTCATAACAATAACAATTGGCTTAATGCAACGTTCAACCATTCTGCGACCAATTTCCCTTTGACTGGCGCTCACACAACTGTTGATTGTGCCACTTGCCATACTTCGGGTTACGTTGGAACTTCCATGGAATGTAAAAGTTGTCATCAGGCAAAATACAATACTGCCCAATCTCCAAGCCATACCGTTGCCGGAATTTCGGTGGATTGTAAAACCTGCCATACAACCACCGCATGGCAACCTTCATCATTTAAACACAGTTCTACAGGATTTACTTTAGCAGGTGCACATGCTTCTATTGTGCAGTGTTCCTCATGTCATGTGGGCAACACCACTTCTGCAAATCCAAATTGTATTTCATGCCATCAGGCACAATATAATGGAGCAGCAGGCCATGTGGCATCCAAGTTCCCAACTGATTGTACCTTGTGCCACAACAATAACAATTGGCTGGGTGCAACTTTCAATCATTCATCAACCAATTTCCCTTTAACTGGCGCACACACTGCTGTTGCTTGTGCAAGTTGCCATACAACGGGTTATGCCGGGACTTCAATGGAATGCAAAAGCTGTCATCAGACCAATTACGATACTGCAGCTAATCCAAACCATAAGACTTTAGGATTGTCTGTTACTTGTACTGATTGTCATACAACAAATCCTGGCTGGCAACCTGCTACTTTCCCAATTCACAGTACTTACTATGCGTTAACCGGTGCACATGCGACGATTGCCAACAACTGTGCTGCTTGTCACAATGGAAATTATACTACTACACCAAACACTTGTTATGCATGTCATACAACAGACTATAACAATACCAAAAATCCGGTACATAAGACCTCAGGGTTTTCAACGGACTGTGCATCGTGCCATAAAACAACAGCTTGGATCCCTTCAACATTTAATCACACAAACTATTTCCCAATTTCCAGCGGAAAACATACGAATATTAGCTGCGCGACTTGCCATACAACGCCAACAAATTATACCATATTTACTTGTGTAACAGCTGCATGTCACGCCAATGCACATAACCGTAGCCAAGGTAGTACCGGATGTTATAAATGCCATCCAACTGGAAAGGGTGATTAAGAAAGATTTGGAGAGATTGGAGGAATTAACAGAAAGGATTGAATGAAGAGATACATTTTAACGATATTGGTGACCTTATCAATATTGAATCTTTACGGACAAGAAGGTCGACCAATTGCTGAAGGAAAAGTTTCATACATTACCCTTCAGAATATCTATGTGAAGTTTGAAACTTCCGGATTGGTTCAACCTGGTGATACTATATTTACCAAGAAGGATCAGGGTTTAGTTCCTCTGTTTGTTATCGAATCGGTATCCTCACTTTCATGTGTCGGAAAACCGATTGCAAAAACCGACATTAAAGTTTCGGATGTTGTTGTTATAAAAATCAAGAAACCTGGAAAGTCGACATCCATAAAGGATAAAATACCTACCGAACTTACGAATCCTGGAGATGATTCCGTTCAAACCCCAAAAACGAAACTGCCTGCCAAATTTATACCCGGGTCAGAACGTGCCGAGAAGATTAGGGGAAGGTTATCGGCCTCGTCCTATTCAAGCTTCTCGAATACCTCTGATTTCAACCAGCGGATGCGGTACACTTTTACTTTGTCTGCCGATCACATTTCAGGAGGTAAAATTTCGACGGATACCTACATTACGTTTACCCATAAACTCAATGAGTGGGCTACTGTCCAGAATAATATTTTCAATGCGCTTAAAATCTATAGCTTGTCGGTAAACTATGATGTGACCAGCAAAACACAAATTGCAGTTGGCCGGAAAATCAATCCAAAAATTGCCAGTATTGGTGCGATTGACGGCTTACAAGCTGAAACAAAAGCCGGAAATTTCACTTTTGGGGCAGTTGCCGGAACCAGCCCGGATTATACCGATTATAGTTTCAATCCCAAACTTTTCGAATACGGTGGCTACGTATCGCACGAAATCAACAACCAAACGGGCAACATGTCAACCTCGTTGGCGTTTTTTCAACAAACCAGTCATGGAATGACCGACCGACGTTTTGCGTACTTTCAACACGACAATTCATTGATCAAAAACATCAACCTGTTTGTTTCTTCCGAGGTAGATCTATATGCATTAAAAGACAGCACTCCAACCAACACAACTAGTCTGACCAGCCTTTATCTTTCATTACGCTACCGGGTTTCCAAACAACTCTCAGCATACCTTTCGTATGATGCGCGTAAAAACGTAATTTACTACGAAACGTTTAAAAACTATCTTGATCTGCTGTTGCAGGATGCTACCCGGCAAGGATATCAACTTCGGATAAATTATCGACCATCGAATTCGATCAGCTCAAGTCTTACCGGAGGATATCGGTTCCAGAAGAATGACATTCACCCTATGCTCAATGTCAACGGCTTTCTAACCTTTTCGAAGGTGCCCAAAATCAATTCATCGGTAACTTTCTCGACCAACTGGATTAAGTCCAGCTATGTCGACGGGATGATTTACGGTGTCCAATTGGATAAAGAGCTTGTCCCTTCGAAATTAAGTACCGGAATTTATTACCGATTGGTCGATAACAATTACCTGAACGCTACTTCTGGACCACGTTCTCTTCAGCACATGGCCGCACTGGAACTTTCGTGGCAAATCAGCAAGAAAATGTATTTCTCAGCCAACTACGATGGCACTTTCGAAAAATCAAACAAGTATCACAGTGTCTATGTAAGCCTCACCCAGCGGTTTTAACCGACTCAACTTCAAAAGAAAATCCGGCACTTTTCGGGCGCCGGATTCAGAATTATATTGAGCACAAATCTTACAATTTTGCAAACAGCTTTTTCATGCTTACTTCGCCTAAAATGATACTTTTCAGATCACTGATTCTGACGCGATCCTGAAGCATGGTATCGCGGTAACGGATGGTTACAGTTCCATCTTCGAGTGTAACATGATCAACCGTCACACAGAAAGGAGTTCCAATAGCATCCTGACGGCGGTAACGTTTACCAATCGAGTCTTTTTCGTCATACTGGCAATTGAAATCAAATTTCAGGTCGTCGATAATTTCGCGGGCTTTTTCTGCCAGACCGTCTTTTTTCATCAAAGGCAGAACTGCTAGTTTAATCGGAGCCAAAGGTGCCGGGATCCGAAGTACTACACGAATATCTTTTTTACCATCTTCGCTCACCATTTCTTCTTCGGCATACGATGCTGCCATAATCTGAAGGAACATGCGGTCCACCCCAATCGATGTTTCAACTACAAACGGAACATACGATTCATTCAATTCAGGATCGAAATAAGTGATCTTCTTGCCTGAAAATTGTTGGTGCTGCGACAAATCGAAATCGGTTCGAGAGTGAATCCCTTCAACCTCTTTAAAGCCGAATGGGAAACGGTATTCAACATCAACTGCAGCATTGGCATAGTGAGCCAGCTTATCGTGTTCATGGAAGCGGTAGTTTTCCTGACCAAAACCTAAGGCCTGGTGCCAGTTCATGCGGGTTTGTTTCCATTTCTGGAACCATTCCAATTCGCTGCCTGGGCGAACAAAGAACTGTAATTCCATCTGTTCAAATTCGCGCATGCGGAAAATAAACTGACGGGCGACAATCTCGTTACGGAAAGCTTTCCCGATCTGGGCAATTCCGAAAGGGATCTTCATGCGGCCGGTTTTCTGCACATTCAGGTAATTCACAAAAATTCCCTGGGCAGTTTCGGGGCGAAGGTAAATCTTCAAAGCGCCATCGGCAGTCGAACCCATTTCTGTCGAAAACATCAGGTTGAACTGGCGAACATCAGTCCAATTGCGTGTTCCGGAGATGGGGCACACAATTTCCTGATCAATAATGATCTGTTTCAACTCGTCCAAGTTGCCATCGTTCAACGCTTTTACAAAGCGGCCTTGCAGTTCGTCCCATTTAGCCTGATATTCGAGTACGCGGCCATTGGTTTCCTTGAATTGTTTTTCGTCGAAACTCTCGCCAAAGCGTTTTTTTGCTTTTTCGACTTCCTTCTCGATTTTATCTTCGTATTTGGCCAGTTGCTCTTCAATCAAAACATCGGCTCGGTATCTTTTTTTCGAATCTTTGTTGTCAATCAATGGGTCGTTGAACGCGTCAACATGGCCCGAAGCCTTCCAGATGGTGGGGTGCATAAAGATGGCAGAATCAATTCCAACTACATTTTCGTGGAGCAGAACCATGGAGTCCCACCAATATTTTTTGATGTTGTTCTTTAACTCAACACCATTTTGCCCGTAATCGTAAACTGCACCCAGCCCATCGTAAATTTCACTCGACTGAAACACAAATCCATATTCTTTACAATGAGCGACCAGTTTCTTAAAAACATCTTCCTGAGCCATACTATTTATTGTTGATGATTGATTATTTATTATTTCGATTTTCCTTTTTAACTGACAAGAAAAAGTCATTAGTCATGAGGAAAATCATGAATCGACATTTTCCTTTTCTAATGACTATTCTATTTCTTCAAAGTCAACATATTCACCTTCAGTGGTGTTGGTGCGGGTCTGCTGTTTCCGATCCTTTTCTATCGTAACTTCACCTTCCGGTTTATATTGCTGCTGGCGCTGATACTGCGTTTGCCGCTCCTGTATATTATTCACGGCCTTTTTAACCACGATCGGGAAAAGCAAGCGTCCGATAAATTTCAGTGCATAGTAGATAATGACGATTATCCCTACTGTTCTTAAAAAGCTAGTAATCGTAAGTATGACAAATAAAAAATTCATAGCTATTCAAAATTTAGAGCGGCTAAAATTAGTAATTAATTGGGAAACAACCAGCATTTAATGAGCTGTCAAATCCCGATTCTAGTATCATTACTTTTTCTTAACCTTTAATCAAACAAAGCGTTCCATCCAGTTTTAAAATTCAGGAATTCACATTATATCTTTCGTCAACCAGAAATAAAAAATCCCGGACGTTTTAGCGACCGGGATTCAAATATTGTTTGGTGCAATTTATCCGTTCAACGCCTCAGCCCCGTTGGTTACCTCCAGAATAGCATTGGTAATGGCTGCCTGACGCGCTTTATTGAAGGTCAGGGTGAGTTCGTCAATCAATTCCGAAGCATTGTCGGTAGCCTTGTGCATGGCCGTCATTCGGGCGCCATGTTCAGCTGCATGAGAATCGAGCAAAGCTTTGTAAAATTGGATGGCCAGCGACCTTGGTATTAATTCCTCGACTATATTTTCAAGCGAAGGCTCGTAAATGTAGTCGGTATTACTTCGTTTCTTTTTATCATCAGCGGCTGGCAATACGGGCAAGAATTGTTCGCTTACCAATTCCTGAGAGGCGGCATTGATGAATTTATTATATACCAATTCAACCCGGTCGTATTTACCGCTGACAAAATCGGCCATGATTGCTTTAACCTCAACCGACACATGATCGAAATTCAGATTATCAAACAGGTAATTTTTTTCGTCCTGAATCTTAAACTGGTATGACCGAAGAATCTTACCAGCCTGTTTACCGATGACGATAAAATCAAGTTTTCCGGAGTTCAACTGATTTTTGTATTTTGTTGTTGCCAAAGAAATGGCCTTTTTGCTAATGTATGAATTAAACCCACCGCAAAGACCCCGGTTTGAACTAATCAAAACAATCAAAACCTTTTCAGGAATACGCTGAACAGTAAAAACAGAATCCGCAGTATTATCCAATGCTGAACTTAAAGACGAAAGTAAATCCGAAAGTTTTTCGGCATACGGACGAATCTGCAAAATAGCATCCTGAGCCTTCTTCAGTTTGGCTGCCGATACCATTTTCATCGCACTGGTAACCTGCCTGGTGGTTTTTACAGAAGTTATCCGGGTTCGTATTTCTTTTAAATTAGCCATTCAATAGATGTGTTTTCAGTCACGAATGTTTATTCCGAATATCTCTCAGCTACTTCGGCAGCTACTTTTTCAATCACCTTTGTCTCGTTATCCGTCAGCGCGCCTGCTCTCAACTGGTCGAGAACACCTCTGTACTGCATTTCCATTAATTCAAGGAAATCACGTTCAAAAGCTTTCACCTTTTCAACCGGAACATCGCGCAACAACTCTTTTACCCCACAATAGATAATGGCAACCTGATGCTCAATTTTCATTGGGGCGTATTGTTGCTGTTTCAGGATTTCTACGTTTTTGCGCCCTTTGTCCAACACGCGCATGGTTGCGGCGTCCAGATCGGAACCGAATTTCGAGAAAGCTTCCAGTTCGCGGAACTGAGCCTGATCCAGTTTCAGGGTTCCGGCTATCTTTTTCATCGATTTGATTTGTGCATCGCCCCCAACACGCGATACCGAAATACCCACGTTGATGGCCGGGCGGACTCCGGAGTTAAACAAGTTCGATTCGAGGAAAATCTGCCCATCGGTGATCGAAATAACGTTGGTCGGAATATAGGCCGATACGTCGCCTGCCTGGGTTTCGATAATCGGAAGTGCAGTCAGGGAACCTCCTCCTTTAACCATTCCTTTCAGGCATTCGGGCAAGTCGTTCATTTTGGCCGCCATTTCGTCTGAAATGATGATTCGGGCTGCCCGTTCGAGCAAGCGAGAGTGAAGATAAAATACATCACCCGGATAGGCTTCGCGGCCCGGTGGACGACGCAGCAACAGCGAAACTTCGCGATAAGAAACCGCCTGTTTCGAGAGGTCATCGTAAATAATCAGGGCATCGCGGCCAGTATCGCGGAAGAACTCGCCAATAGCTGCCCCTGCATAAGGAGCATAATATTGAAGCGCTGCAGGATCGGAAGCAGTCGCCATTACAATTACAGTATATTCCATGGCCCCGTGCTTTTCGAGTGTATGCACAAGGTTAGCTACGGTTGAACCCTTTTGCCCAATGGCTACATAAATACAATATACCGGTGTGCCTTTTTCAAAGTTTTCGCGCTGATTAATAATGGCATCAATGGCCACAGCAGTTTTCCCGGTTTGGCGGTCGCCAATAATCAACTCGCGTTGGCCACGGCCAATCGGAATCATGGCATCAATTGCTTTTAATCCTGTTTGAAGAGGTTTCGAAACCCGCTGCCTGAAAATTACTCCAGGAGCTTTACGCTCCAAAGGCAAAACAAATTTTTCGCCGGTAATAACTCCTTTGCCATCGATCGGTTCGCCCAACGTATTAATAACCCTGCCAAGCAATCCTTCACTAACTTCGATCGAAGCTGTACGGCGAAGCCTTTTAACAGTATCGCCTTCTTTGATTTCCTTGGTCAGGCCTAAAATTACGGCTCCGACATTATCTTCTTCCAGATTTAATACGATCCCTTTAACACCCGAGTCGAATTCAATCATCTCGTTCGACTCCACATTCGAAAGACCGTAAATACGTGCAATTCCATCTCCAACCTGAAGTACAGTTCCCACTTCTTCCAGTTCGGCCTGACTTTTAAAGCCTTCCAGTTGTTGCCTGAGTATTTCTGAAACTTCAGCAGGTTTTATATTTGCCATCTTATTTCTATTTTTATTCTTTCGTTATTCTATTTCAATTCTGTATGGAGCAGTTGCTCTCTGATTTTTTTCAATTGTGTCGACAGACCTGCGTCGTATTGCTGGTCTTCAATGCGTATCACAAAACCGCCCAGTAATCGATCGTCAACCTTTTGGCTTAATTCAACTTTGGCATTGAATTCGGTTTCCAGAATTTTCCGGATTTGAAGCACCAAATCCTCATTTAAAGGCTGGGCACTGGTCAAAATGGCTGATTTTATACCCTCTTCATGCCGGTATAAATCTTCCAGATTCCTGAAAATTCCGGGGATATAGTTTTCGCGCTTGTTTTCGGTGATCAGAAGCAGAAAATTCAGCGACAATTCGTTCACCTTTCCGGTAAAAATACGCTTGAGGGCTTCAGCTTTCTGGGAGGTTTTTACAACCGGACTATCGAGCATCAGAATAAAGTCGCTGCTTGTTGCACAAACAGAGGCAATTAATCCGGCATCCTTGCGAAGTTCTAAGGTCAGACCCTTTTCTTTTGCAAGCGTAAAAAATGCCTTGGCATACCGAACGTTGATTTTACTTTGGTCCATACAATTATTTCAACTTCAGATCTTTTAACATATCCTGAACCAAAACTTCCTGTTCTTTAGGATTGTCAAGTTGCTTCTTTATTACTTTTTCAGCAATCATCACCGATAACTCGGCAACTTGCTTTTTGATATCGTTTATAGCTGCCGTTTTTTCAGCATCGATTTGTTGTTTGGCATATTCAATGCTCTTTTGGGCCTCAGCATTTGCCTGATTTTTTGCATCAGCAATAATTTTATCCTTGATATCACGCGCTTCCTTCAGGATAATGTCTTTTTCCCTTCTGGCCTCGGTAATAATCTGATCGTTAGCTGCTTTTAACCCGGCAACATCTTTTCTGGCTTTTTCGGCTGAATTCAGGGCATCAGAAATCGACTTTTCACGATCTTTCAATGCTTTCAAAATGGGTACCCACGCAAATTTTTTCAGGATAAACATGACGATCCCGAAAATGATGAGCATCCAAAATATTGTACCGTAATCCGGAGTTACAAATCCCATAGTAGTGTGATTGTTGGTTAGTAGCAACCCTTACTCCCGGCAATCCCGGGAGCGGGCTACAAATCAGAAATTTCTTAAATGAAAATTACCAGGGCACAAATGATGACGGCAAAGAATGCAACGCCTTCAATAAATGCAGCGGAAACAATCATGTTGGCACGAATGTCACCAACGGCTTCAGGTTGACGGGCAATAGCTTCCATTGCACTTGCACCGATTTTACCGATACCAATACCTGCGCCAATTGCAGCCAAACCTGCGCCAATTGCAGCGCCCATTGGCCCAACTGCTAAAGTTGCTGCATCTGCTAATAAGATGAATAATGAAGTCATAGTGATAATTGTTTATATATTGAAACTAATGATGATCGGGTGAAGCCATTCCGAAATACATGGCCGATAAAAAGGTGAAAACGTATGCCTGAACAAATGAAACCAGCAAATCCAATAATAGCATAAACACTGAAAATGCCACAGAAACTACCGAAATGCCAAGGCCTGCTTCAACACCAAATGACTTTCCAAATATGAATATTAATCCCACAAAAACAGTCACAATTAAATGGCCGGCCAACATATTTGCAAAGAGACGAATCATTAATACAAATGGCTTTGTGATCACTCCTGTGAGTTCAACAATTGGCATCAATGGTATCGGAAATTTTAACCACCAAGGTACATCCGGATTATATATTTCTTTCCAGTAATGTTTATTGGTGTTGAAGGTGGTTATGAAAAAGGTAAAAACTGCCAAAACCATTGTAACGGCTATATTGCCAGTAACATTAGCCCCAAATGGGAAAATTGGAACTAATCCCAGTAAATTATTAATCAGGATAAAGAAAAAGACACTTAAAAGGAAAGGCATAAATTTTTCAAACCTCTTTTCTCCAATGGCTGGCTTGGCAATGTCATCCCGAACAAAAAGAATGACCGGTTCAAACAGGTTCTGCATCCCGGCCGGAGCTTTATTTACGCGGTTTTTAGCGGTTTTGGCAATATTCAGGAAAATAAGCAACAGAATAATCACGCTTACAAAAATTCCTGCTACGGTTTTAGTTATCGACAAATCGATAGGCAAATCAACAACTTCCCCCTGTTCGTTTACTTCAACAATCTTCCCTTCGTTCTTCCCCTCGTGTTCAATCCGGAAACCGTTGTAAGTTTCGTGCCCGTGATGAAAGCGGGAAGACATGAAGAAGTTCCATCCTTTATCTGAACTGTACAGAATAATTGGTAAAGGGATGCTGATTTCGGTTTCGCCAAAAGTAGCAATATGCCATTCAAATGCATCAGAAACATGTTCGATGACAAATTTACCGGCATTAAAGCCTTCCGGGTGCGAAGCTTCAACTGCTTTCTCTGTTTCTTCAGCGGCCTGAACAAATCCAGTTCCGATAAAAATAGCTAAAATGATAATGAATAAAGGTCGTATAATATGTATCATTCTTTTTCTCATTGTGTTCAGCGGTCAGCAAATTTAATTTTTTATGCGATTAAAACCAACCTTCGCCATAAAGAGTGTTATATTTTTTTTTGCCTGACAAACTTCGAAAATTGAATCACTTCGAAAGTAGTGTAGACTGCATATAGCACTAGAAAATTGACTAAAAACAGCTTGGCATATTCTTTATCTATAAGAGCATAAATAATGGCTACGGCCAGATAAAAAAACATTTTCAGAAAGCTAACAGCCATATATTGTGAAGTAAATCGTGAACCTGATTTAACGGCAATCTTTAACAAATAAGCATGGACAAGGTTTGTGACCAAATAAAAAAAGAGTACCGTAAAAGGTAAAACCAAACTGTAGTGGGGCTGAAGTATGGTTGAATAAAAAATTGCACCCAAAATGAAAACAATGATTGTCAAAACGGTAGATTGTATAATGAATTGTTTCATCCCTCTCTGATCGAATAAATAATAGTTAAAAATTTTTCTGCGACTAAAAAAACGGAACTATATGAATTTCCGAATTGCATAATAGATTGCACCAACAACCGATAATACCATCAGACCTAAAGTAAATGCAGGAAATCCTAAGTTGAGCCAATCATCAATCAGTACGCCCGACCACGTTCCGATACCCATGATGACTATCATTTCAAAAGCCAAGCTGGAATATCTGATAAAATCGTCAAATTTTTTCTTGGGTTTCTGATATTTATCTGGATTCATTATTCGAGTTATCATCGCTCATGGTGCAGGTACCCGCAAAATACGCCCCGGGTTCAATAGATAATTTTCCGGTAACGATATCACCCGATACAAATGACGAAGCTTTTAATGAAAGCAACTCGGTTACAATCAACTTACCTTTATGGGTTCCGGCAATTTCAGAGCTTTTGCACCTTATTTCTCCTTCGATCTTTCCTGAGGAGCCAATAACCAATCTTCCCTTTGTTTCAAGATTTCCGGTTATTTCGCCGTCAACCCGAAGGTCACCATCAGAAATCAAATCTCCGGTAATTTGTGTCCCTTTGGCAATCAGATTTATAACCTGCAGATTAATTACATTGTTTTCTTTAGCCATTGCTTTGCTTTTTTTTGAACGAATCCCAAATATACAAAAGCTGACCTTAGATCGCTAACCGAAGTAATAAAAAAAGGCTGTTATAAACAAAAAACGTGTTTCCGGAAAGAAACACGTTCAATATCTTATGGTGGGATTTTGCCCCAAGCCTAAATAAAATGATAAAGGAATGTCACGATTCCTTCGAAGGCTGGCTTCTTGTTCCCTTCTATTTCCATGCAAATATCCAACTGTATCTTGGTAATACCCCTGAGGTTCGCAACCGAACGCAAAACAACGCGTGTCCTGATTCTGCTGTTCACCAATACAGGCTGATTAAATTTGAAACTTTCAATTCCGTAGTTAACCAGCATTTTGATGTTTTCAACCTGAATAATCTGATCCCACATGTATGGCAAAAGCGACAACGTTAAATATCCATGTGCAATGGTGCTTCCAAATGCACCTTCAGTTTTAACCCTTTCTTCATCCACATGAATCCATTGGTGGTCAAGTGTTGCATCGGCAAACTTATTGATTTGATCCTGGGTAATCGTCAAATATTCAGAAATACCCAGTTCCTGGCCAACGAGACCTTCAAATTCAGCGTGACTTTTTACAATGAGTTTTCCCATGATCAGATTGATTAATACATGCTTAGATCTGCTTTATTTTGGATCGTACGCCCATTTCAGGTAAATACTACCCCAGGTAAAACCGGCACCAAATGCTGCCAGAATTATATTATCGCCCTTTCTTAACTGACTTTCGTAATCGAATAAACAAAGTGGAATTGTCGCTGCGGTGGTATTTCCGTATTTCTCAATATTCACCATAACGCGTTCCTTATCAATCCCCATGCGGCGACCAACAGCATCTATAATCCTCATATTTGCCTGATGCGGAACAAACCATGCCAAATCATTTTCTGTGATATGATGTTTTTCCATCATTTCTATGGCAACATCGGCCATATTCGATACGGCCGATTTAAATACTGACTGTCCTTCCTGGACTATTAAGTGTTCATCGTTATAAACCGTTTCGTTTGATGCTGGCCGTAAAGAACCTCCGGCTTTTATCTGCAGGAACTGACTTCCGGAACCATCAACCCGATTGATATGATCGATCACACCCAAGTCTTCGGTCGTTGGTTCAAGTAATACGGCAGAAGCCCCATCGCCAAACAGCGGACATGTTGTACGGTCCTTATAATTAGTAATCGAAGACATCATGTCGGCACCCAGAACAATCACCTTTTTGTATTGGCCGCTTTCGATAAACTTGGCGCCAGTAGTCAATGCAAAAACAAATCCGGAACATGCTGCATTAAGGTCAAAACCCCATGCATTAATTAAGCCAGCCTTGTAATTAATCAGATTTGCAGATGCAGGAAGTGGGCTGTCAGGAGTTATGGTGGCACAAATTAATAATTCAATCTCTTCAGGTTTAGTCCCTGTTTTTTTGAGCAATTGCTTTACTGCAGCAGCTCCCATGTCCGAGGTAGCTAATCCTTCTTCTTTCATGATCCGGCGTTCTTTGATGCCGATACGCTGCATGATCCATTCGTCAGAAGTTTCAACCCAAGTGCTTAATTCTTCATTAGTTAGGCGATACTCAGGTAAGAATGCTCCAATGCCTGTAATTGCAGCACGAATTTTATTCATAATAAAAATTTTAAATCAAATCTATTAACAAACAACTCTCCCAAAAATTCGGAAGAGCTCCAAATTAAACTGTAATATTTGGAAATTTATTGCGGCGCAAGTTAGGATGAAAAAACTGAACAGCAAAGAAAAATTAGGCAAATAACTCACCTAACTTCTTTTAAAACAATTAATTAAATTGTTCGAATATTAAAACAGGAAAGCATAAAAAAAGATCAGAAGAATAGAATTCTTCTGATCATAATAGAGTGGCTATTAAACTGTAACGTCTTTTTCAATGGCCAACTTACCTCTATAATATCCACATTCGGGACATACAGTATGATATTTAACAGTTGTGCCACAATTTGAACAAGCTGCCAATGTTGCTGGTGTAGCTTTGTAATGTGTTCTTCTTTTGTCTCTGCGGGTTTTTGATACCCTGTGTTTTGGATGTGCCATCTTAACTAATCTTTATTCGTTATCTAATAATTTCTTTAAATCATTCCAGATCGACTTGTTTTCCTTGTCTTCTCTGATAATATATTTGCCTAACTTTTCGATCATTGCCGGATCACAGGTTGTGTTTCCGGTTTCATCATCCGGATGAACTCTTTTGATCGGAATAGCCAAACAAATAAACTCATAAATCAATTGAGCTACGTTCAATTGATAATCGTTTGTACTTACCCAAATTACGTCATCACCTTCAACGAACTCTTTTTCGCCAAATTTAACGAAAATTCGTTCTGAACCGCTGATCGGCTGATCGTACATTTCGAGACAACAGTCGCATTGAACATTAACTGTCCCCTCCACATCAAACCACAAGATCATCAGTGCACTCTGTTTTTCAAGAGTGATACGAACGTTTACTTTACCTTCATCGACAACACCGCCACCAAACTCAGAAAAGAATTTGCCATCTATTTCGTATTCAAAGATATGCTTTCCTTGTGAAAGCCCTTTGAATGCAATGCTATAGAATGATTGACCGCTCATTGCCTGAAAAAAGTTTTGCAAAAGTATAAAAAATATACAAACCCCGAAAATATATTGATTTTTTTAACAGCGTTTCTCCCTAAATTGATTTTCACAACAGAACAAATTATATATCAATCAATTGCTTCTCTTCTGCATTGTTAATAAGTTATCCTTTGTTTAGGATTATCCTGAAGGTGGTTCCTTTGTTGATCTCCGATTGTTTCAGAAAAATCTTCCCTTTATGATAATTTTCAACGATTCGTTTTGCCAAAGATAGTCCAAGACCCCAGCCTCTTTTCTTCGTTGTAAAACCAGGTTGAAATACGGTCTTAAAATAAGCTTTCGAAATACCCTTTCCCGTATCAGAAACATCAATAAATAGCTGATCAGTCTTTTCAAGAATTGAAACCTGAATTGTTCCAGAATTGTTCATCGCATCTATTGCATTTTTGCAAAGATTTTCGACGACCCAACTGAATAAGGATGAATTCAAAGGAGCTTCATATCTTTTGTCAGGATCAAAATCAAGGATGAACTTAACTTTCCCTGACGAACGTGTTTTTAGGTATTCAACCGTTGAACGGATAGTTTCAGCAACATCGGTCCGGATAAGCTCCGGAATTGAACCTATCTTTGAGAACCGCTCGGTTATCTTTTGCAACCGCTCAGTGTCCTTCTCAAATTCCTGAATCAGTTTTGCATCAATATTTTGCATTTTTAATAACTCGACCCAAGCCATCAAAGATGAAATGGGTGTTCCTAACTGGTGCGCAGTCTCCTTTGACATACCAACCCAAACCTGATTCTGTTCAGAATTTCGTGAAGAATTAAATGCAAGATAAGCTACCACAATAAATAAAAATATAACGCTAAACTGGACTATTGGATAATACTTCAGGTTTTCGAGCAAAACCGAATCACCATAATAGAGATATTGCTTTTGTGTTTCAGAAATTGAAATAGTGATTGGCTCATTATCTTCTTTCATTTTATGCAATTTCCGTAACAATACCTTTTCCTTATTTTCATCTGTAAACGAGATGTTTCTTGAATAACCAATATGATCCAAGCTGTCCGTAATAATAACAGGAATAGTTGTGTTTCGAATGATAATATCATTCAGGAAGGTGATGTCCTGATTGGAGTTAAGGTCGGAACTGGCGAGCTTTTGGGTAGCTTCGGCCCATAATTCAACACTTTTACGTTCTTCTTTGGCCATGTTTTTTACCAGCCAGTTGGTATAATAAAATGCCCCTATACCAATCACAACTGCAAGTAACAGAAGCAAAATTTTCCAGCGACGTTTCCGATAATAAAAGTCCAAGGTTAGTCTAATTTAAATATATGACAGATAAACGAACGTACCTTTTAAAAAGTATACCTAGAGTGTTAATCTTTATGGATAAACACTTTAGCCGTTTTATAAATCCCCTGCTGATCAAGACCATAATCCCGATACAGTTCTTCTGTTGTACCATGATCAATAAACTTGTCGGGAATCCCTATTCGTTTCAATTGAACGCTATATTGATGATCGGCCATAAACTCAAGTATTGCACTACCAAATCCTCCCTGCAAAACTCCATCTTCAACAGTAAGTACATGGCTATGATTCTTGAAAATTGAATGAAGCGCTTCCTCATCCAAAGGTTTAACAAATCTCATGTCGTAATGAGATGCCGAAATTCCATCTTTCAAAAGCATTTTAACCACACGACTGGCTTGAGTTCCAATCGTTCCAATAGTCAGTATTGCCAAATCAGTTCCCTCGGAGAGTTGCCTGCATTGTCCAACTGGAATAGCTTCCATTGGTTGGTTCCAGTCGATAACAGAACCACAACCCCGCGGATATCGGATAGAAAATGGGCCGTGATTTTCATTTTGAGCCGTAAACATCAAATTCCGCAGCTCAAGTTCATCCATTGGAGCCGAAACAATCATGTTTGGAATTGAACGCATGTACGCCAAATCGAAAACCCCATGATGAGTTGGACCGTCAGCTCCAACAAGCCCTCCCCGATCTAGACAAAAAACGACCTGTAAATTTTGTATTGCTACATCGTGAATTACCTGATCGTAAGCCCGCTGCATAAATGTGGAGTAGATGTTGCAAAACGGAAGCATCCCTTGTGTCGCCAATCCGGCTGAGAAGGTTACAGCATGTTGCTCGGCAATTCCAACATCAAAGGTACGGTGAGGCATCTTTTCCATCATCAGGTTAAGCGAACAACCGGTGGGCATGGCTGGTGTGATTGCCACAATACGGTCATTCATTTCGGCCAGTTCAATAATGGTATGGCCAAATACATTCTGAAATTTTGGCGGCTTATTAACCTGACATTCGCAGTCGAGCAACTCGCCGGTAACTTTATCAAATTTCCCCGGCGCATGATATTCCGTCTGATTAAGTTCCGCCTGTTTGAATCCCTTTCCCTTTTTTGTAATTACATGTAAAAGTTTGGGCCCGGGAATACTGCTCAGACTTTCGAGAACTTCGGCCAAATAAACAACGTTGTGTCCATCAACCGGGCCAAAATATCGAAATCCCAATCCTTCAAACAGGTTTGACTGTTTCAATAACATGCTTTTAATCGCATTTTCAGTTTTCTGAACTACCCGTCTTGCTTTCGGTCCGAATCCGTTTAGCTTACCCAATCCTTCCCAAATATCCTTTTTAAGTCGGTTGTATGTTTGTGATTTCGAAATCTTCAATAGGTAATTGCTAAGTCCTCCTACATTTGGATCGATAGCCATATTGTTGTCATTCAGGATAACGAGCAAATCCGATTTGTTGACAGCAGCATTATTCAACCCTTCAAAAGCCATACCGCCAGTAATTGCCCCATCGCCTATTACTGCAACAATCTTCCGGCCTTTTTCTCCTTTCAGATGAGCTGCAACTGCCATACCTAGGGCTGCCGAAATGGAGGTACTCGAATGGCCAACCCCAAAAGTATCGTAAATGCTTTCCGCTGGTTTTGGAAATCCACTGATACCATTGTATTTGCGGTTAGTATGAAAAACATCTTTCCTTCCAGTCAGAATTTTATGGCTATATGCCTGATGTCCAACGTCCCAAACCAATAAATCATATGGAGTTTTAAACACATAATGAAGAGCTACGGTTAATTCAACGACTCCAAGATTAGCTCCCAAATGTCCAGGATTAGTTGAAACCACATCAATAATAAAGTTCCTTAATTCATTACAAACCTGAGGTAATTCTTCAACTTTCAACTTCCTTAATTCCGATGGATCTGTAATTTGATCCAATAGATTTCCCGTATCTTCAACCATCAACTTTTAATTTTGAATCCAAATATACAACGTAAAAAGTTCATTAATCATTAGAACTGAAGGAAAAAAACAGCACCCGCATCTGAAAGGGATTGTCATTGTGAAAAAGGTTAAAAACAACTCTCCGAATGACCAATGACCATTTCCCATTTGCTCCTGACTTTGCAAAGTTCTATATTTACAAGACTAAAAACACAAGCCATGAATAAATTATTATACGTATTCACCTTTTTCTTTCTTTTATCCTGTGTATCATCCAAAAAATTCAATCAATTAAATGGGAATTTTCAGGATTGTGAAAAGACTGTTCAAACACTCAAAGAACAGAATCAGGCAATGAATGCAAAAAACACTGAACTACAGAGCAAAATAGACAAACAAGTCAAAGATATTAGTGAGCTTACCACAAAGCTCAATGAAGCTACCGGAAATCTGGAAAATTTAAAAGCTGGAAGTTCTGAAGAAATCGCCCGGCTAATGGAAAAACTTCAGGAAGCACAAACTGATTTGCAAAAGCGTGAAGACATTCTAAAATCAGCACAAACCGAACTTGGAAAACGCAGCCTTCGTCTCCAGGAACTTGAGGAAGCACTCAGGCAAAAGGATGAAGCGGTCAAACAACTCAGGCAAAAGGTAATGGATGCTTTGCTCGGTTTCAACAACAAAGGCTTGACTATTCAGGAAAAGAACGGGAAAGTTTACGTTTCGCTTGACGAACAGCTTTTATTTAAAACAGGACAATGGGATGTTGACCCCAAAGGACAGCAGGCGCTCTCGAACCTGGCCGAAGTGTTAGGTCAAAATCCTGATATTAACGTTTTGGTTGAAGGGCATACCGACAATGTACCTATGCGCGGAACCGGCATGGTGAAAGACAACTGGGATCTGAGCGTGATGCGCGCTACGGCAGTTACCCGTATTCTGCTGAAAAATAAAACTATTGAACCGAAGCGGATTACTTCGGCAGGTCGAGGTGAATTTTTCCCAATTGATGAGGCCAATACACCTGAAGCAAAACAGAAGAACCGAAGAACAGAAATTATTCTGACTCCGCGCCTCGATGAAATTTTCAGGATTCTTGAAAATAATTAAGAGCGTATTTTTTTACAACCTGATAATCCTTCGGATACGTTTGTTGAAACCAACAATTTCGGTATATCCAATATGCGAAAGCAATGCTGTTGCACTTTCAAAATGCCGGGCAATTTGTTCGACCCGGTGGGCATCAGAAGCCAATGTAACAGGTACATGATGATTGTAGCACATTTCAAGCAATTTTGCACTTGGAGTGAATTCTGCGCATGGGCGATCCATCCCTCCTGTATTTAGTTCAACCACCAGATTGTGATCTTTAATTATTTTAATGGTTTCTTCAAACAGCTTATCCTGATTCGTCTCCGGATAAACCCTGAACTTTTTAATGATATCAATATGACCAATTGTGTCGAATAAACCAGATTGAGCAGCCTGCTGGATGAGGCTAAAATACATTTCATAGAGCTTGTCGTTTGACCATTTCCCATATAACGACTGATCTACATCAAAATTCCAGTCGCCAATAAAATGAACTGATCCGATAACATAGTCAACCGGAATGCTTTCAATCAAATCTTTCAATTCATCTTCATAACCAGGGAAATAATCCACTTCGACACCATACTTTATTTGAATTTGATTCTCGTATTTCTGTTTAAGGTCAAGTACTTGCCTGGTCATTACCGGAATGTCTTCCACTCGGATGGCCCAGTCAACCGGTTTAAGACAAACATGATCACTAAAACCAATCTCATCCAAACCCTTCGAAATCGCCATACGAATCATTTCTTCATATGAATTTTGTCCGTCCGACAGGATTGAATGCATGTGATAATCTACCATTCCAATCATAGTTATTTTATTACCTTGATCTTAATATTTCTGAACTGAGCCAAACCTCCATGATCCTGTAATCCGATTTGCCCTTTTCTTGCCATTCCGTAATATGGATAATCCTTCCATTTTCCCTTTTCTTTTAGCAGCTTCCAATCATCATCCCATAACTGATAGTCAACGACTTTTACGCCATTCAGGTAATGCTGAACATGAGTACCATCCACAACGATCCGAGTCTGATTCCATTCGGTTGCATCTTTAACAACTGCATTTTTCGGGGCATGCATGCCATAATTTGCTCCTGAATGCTGGTCATCGCGTAATATATCAGGCCAACCTTTATCATCGATCAGCTGATATTCAGGACCCGATTCATAGATTGCCGTTCCAATTTTTTCGTTTACGTGGTAAAAGATTCCGCTGTTACTTCGAGGAGCAATCTTCCATTCGAGCGACAACTCAAAGTTCTGAAACTTCTCCCTGGTAATAATATCACCTCCATGATCACTTCCAACTCCCGAATTATTTAAAACTCCGTCAATCACTTTCCATCCTGAAATCTCTTTTCCCTGAAAAGTTCTCCATCCCTCCAGATTTTTTCCGTTAAACAGCAATCGCCACCCTTCTTTTTTCTCCACTTCGGATAAAGTGTTGATCTTTTCATTTTGGGCAGCAACTGATAAAAACGCTGCCAACCAAAACATCACAGCAAATATCTTATTCATATACAACAATTTACATTAACGCTGAAATTGAATATCAGGAAATAAAAGAAAAGCAAATCCAATATTTCTCATTCAACAATCACCTTCTGAAATTATTAACTAAAAACGAATTGAACAAGACACAATGTTTTGAAATTAAAAATAACCTTAGATTTTGGACTCTCTGACTGAAAACGAGTAATTTTAATGCATGAAAACAAAAAATATTCATCTCAAAGTCGGGAAATGGATCATTGGAATGGTTCATGTTGATGCTTTACCGGGAACGCCCGCGCACTCAAAACCGATACAGTCTATTATAAATATAGCCATTGAAGAGGCAACGAAATTGCAGAATGCAGGCGTTGATGCCATTTTGATAGAAAATATGCACGATGTTCCTTACCTGAAGAAGAATGTTGGGCCCGAGATTGTAGCTTGCATGACCACAATCGCTGTTGAATTTCGCAAAAGAATTCATCTCCCGATAGGTATCCAGATTCTGGCAGGAGCGAACAAAGAAGCGTTGGCTGTTGCATTGGCAGCCGGATTGGATTTTATTAGAGCCGAAGGTTTCGTTTTTGCACATGTGGCCGACGAAGGCTATATGGAAAGTTGTGCAGGAGAATTGCTAAGGTATCGAAAAATGATCGGGGCTGAACACATCCAGATTTTTACCGATGTGCAAAAGAAACATTCGTCTCATGCAATCACTACCGACATTAGTATAAAAGAACACGTAGAAACTGCAAGCTATTTCCGGAGCGATGGAATTATTGTTACCGGAAGTTCAACCGGTAAAGAAGCTTTGATTAGTGATGTAAAAACGGCTTATCAGAACACCAGCCTGCCGGTAATTATTGGCTCCGGAATAACTATCGCAAACATTGAAAACTACTGGGATTTTGCTGATGCTTTTATTGTTGGCTCCGGATTCAAATTCGATGGAAAATGGGAAAATTCCATTTCGGAAGAACTGGTAAAGCTATTTATGGGCAAAGTAAATGAATTGAGAAGAAGCTAACCCCTGAACACACAACCCTATAAAAAAAATTGAGACGGCTTCAACAAGCCGCCTCAAAGCCATGAAAACAATTAAACAATGTTCAGAAAACAGAAAACTAGAAACAATTATATCGTTAAAATCTCGATGTTTTTATCTTCGAGCATTTTGTCTACTTTTTTGCTGAAGTCATTAACCATACCTTGAACTTTATCTTCAGCATCTTTTTCAAGATCTTCAGAAAGGCCATCCTTTAACAGTTTTTTCAAATTGTCGTTGGCATCCTTCCGGGCACTTCGCAAACTAACTTTTGCAACCTCGCCTTCATGGTTCACGGTTTTCACCATGTCTTTACGGCGTTGTTCGGTTGGTGCAGGTACGTTAATGCGAATAAACTCACCATTATTATCAGGATTAAATCCCAGATTTGAATTAATAATTGCTTTCTCAATGGGACGAATCATTGTTTTTTCCCAAGGTTGAATAGCTATTGTTCTGGCATCTGGTGTATTGATATTTGATACTTGTGCAACCGGCACCATACTTCCATAATATTCAACCATAACTGAGTCCAGCATTCGCGGAGAAGCTTTTCCTGCGCGAATATGAACCAATTCTTTGTCAAGATGGCTTATCGCGTGTTCCATTCTTTCCCTGCAAATATCCAAAATCATTTGAACCTCTTCCTGCATATGAACTAACTCTTTTCGTTTATTAAAAGTGCTGGCAACAAATATAGAAAAAATTAAATTACTTTAAAATTTATATTTCCTCTTATCTAAAAATTTTATTTTCTATGATCTAAAAACGTATGTACCAATGCTTTGACCTTCCAAAACTTTCTTCAAATTTCCTTTAATGTCCATGTTAAAAACAATAATTGGCAGATTGTTTTCCTTACACATGGCAGTTGCGGTCAAATCCATCACTTTTAGATCGCGTTGATACACCTCGTCAAAAGATATTCTTTCAAAACGTGTAGCGGTTGAATCTTTCTCCGGATCAGCGGTATATATTCCATCTACGCGTGTTCCTTTCAACATAACATCAGCTTCAATTTCAATTCCACGAAGCGAAGAACCCGTATCAGTTGTAAAATAAGGGTTTCCGGTTCCTGCTGAAAAAATAGCAACTTCGCCTTTTTCCAAAACCTCGATTGCCCTGTCTTTAGAGTAAAACTCCCCAATAGGCTCCATCCGGATAGCCGTCAAAACTTTTGACTTACATCCCACTCCCAGAAGTGCCGAATTGAGCGCCAAACTATTAATTACAGTGGCCAGCATCCCCATTTGGTCGCCCTTTACACGGTCAAAGCCTTTGGTTGCACCATTTAGGCCCCGGAATATATTTCCCCCTCCGATGACGATTCCAACCTGTACCCCAAGATCTGCAATGTCCTTGATTTGTTCAGCATAATCAGTCAGCCGTTGCTGATCAATTCCATATTGTTGTTCACCCATGAGTGATTCGCCACTCAGCTTAAGTAGAATCCGTTTAAATTTTAGCATAGCTTTAATTTTCGACAAAAGTAAGTTAAAAGTTTAAATAGTGCAGAAGATTCAAAATAGGAAAATGAAAAAAGTCAACCAAAAAAATGATTGACTTTCTTTTTGTGCTCTTGAGGTGGAATTGCACAACATTAAGATATAAGCGCGAATTGATTTTCGTTGAATATTTATCCAAAAATACAATCTTGAAACTCAATTTAGTTACATTATTAGGTGAATTTTCTGAAATGGTCAATATTCAATGTGAATGGTATGATATAGCAAATGAATGAATATTTTCAGCAAATAATTTCCGACAATAATCAGAACATTGGGTCCCAGATCGGGGCATTGCTGTAAACAAAGCGTTACATACTTTGCAACAGAAATATCGATGAAGTTCAGAACATCTGGTCAGCAATGAGTAACAAGATAAAAATGAAAAAAAGGTAATTGGTTGCCCAATCGCCTTTTCAAAAAAATTCATTTACTAAACACGTTGAATTTGTTTACAAATATTCAACGTTTGTTCTTTTGTTTACAATTTCCAAAGTGTCATTCACTAATGATAATTTTGTAATTTCCTGATCTTCAAGCTGAATCTTAAATAATCCTTCAAGATAAAATACAAAAAGAGCCCAATCAACCTGATCAAAATTTAAATCATCAGTAAAAGAAGCTTCAAGTTTAATGCGATCACGACGTACTCCAGTTTTCCTTAGCACCTTATACAAGGTTCGCTGATTTGTTTTGTTTTCCATAGTCTTCTGCTTTAACTCTAAATCGTTTAGCTACAACAACGATTTAGATTGAACCGTGCAAAAGTAAGAAATAAAACATTCGAACAATTGATTACTTAAGTCAAAAAAGACAACTTCGTCTTTTTTGTAGCGACAAAACGATATTTCGTATATTCAACAAATTGATATAGAGAATATTAAATAGTAATTAGCAAAATTTAAGATTTAGCAAAGTTGGGTTGCAATAATTTAACGTTTATACGTTCGGTTGGTCAGAATAAGGTTTTAGCCCATTCCTGTTTAAGTAAACTATAAACTTCCAAATCAATATAGATGTGGTTGTGCCTTTCTCCATTCCGTTCAATCCCTTCAAAAGAAAAACCTAGCCGGCGTGGAATTGCAGAGCTCTTGTCATTTCCAACACCACAACGAATCACTACCCGGTTCATATCCTTATTCCGGAAAGCAAGGTTTACCATTTTTCGTGCGGCGTTAGTCGCAATACCTTTCCCTGTCATTTTTTCGATTAGCCAATAGCCGATCTCAACTTTATCGTTAATCCGATCGATATCCTTAAATCCGATCAACCCTGCAAATTTATGTTTATACCAAATTACGTAAACCTCATCGCGGTTAGAAGAAATCTTTTCAATAATCGACCGCACAAAACGTTCGGTATCGCTAATTTTTTGTGTAAAGTCGACAAAAGGAAGCCACTTCCGCAAAAATTTTCGATTCTGATCGATGGCATTAAATATGTCCTCAACATGCGAAAGGTTTAATCTTTCCAGAAATGAATAGTCATCAATTGTAAGTTTTTCCATGGCCTGTGATCCAAAATTACAATAAGCCAAAATACAATAAAAACACGGATTTTTTACTCTGGGTTAATTTTATGCAGAGCCACAAAAAAGGAATAGAGTAATGTGAACGATTAATTATCTTTGCTTCATATAGATAATATTAAAAACACAGAATGTCAAAAAAGTAATCAGATGAAGAAATTAGTTTTGTTTATGATATTTGCTAGTTTATTTGTAACCCTGTCGTGCGGGGTTTCTCCCAAAAGTAAAGATACAATTGTCCAAATCGAGACTGAACTCGGAAACATTAAAATCAAACTTTACAATGAGACACCTCTCCACCGCGATAACTTCATCAAACTAATCAAGGATGGAGTTTATACCGATCTGCTTTTTCATCGGGTCATTCAGGGTTTTATGATTCAGGGTGGTGATCCGGATTCGAAAAATGCAGAATCCGGTAAACAAATTGGTAACGGAGATTTAGGTTATACCATTCCTGCTGAAATTAATTCCAAATTCTTTCATCGACGAGGTGTTTTAGCAGCGGCCCGACAAGGAGACGATACAAATCCGGAAAGAAGATCTTCAGCCTCACAGTTTTATATCCTTCAGGGAAAGGTATTCAGACCGGCAGAATTGGATACGATGGAAGTGAAGTTGGAAGAATCACGAAAAATGAACTTGTTACAAGCCAAAATAAAGTCAGTTGAACCTGAATTGAATAAACTCGGTCAGGAAGGAAAACAGGATGAATTGTTAGCTCGCTACAATGCTATAAAAGAAGAAGTTCTTGCAGAAGTTGCCCAACTGCCATCACTCAAATTTACTGAAGAGCAACGAAAAGCCTATACTACTGTTGGCGGCTATCCACCATTAGACAATCTTTACACCATTTTTGGAGAAGTAATTGAAGGTATGGCAGTTGTGGATGCCATTGCAAAAGAGCCAACCGATCGATATGACCGTCCGCAAAAAGACATCAAATTCACAATAACAATTTTATAAGAATTGTACTTTAAGCCGTGAGCGTTTCAAAAAATCAGTATTCCCGAAGATTTGGTTCACTTTATTCGATGAATCATTATCTTTGCCGATCAATTTATTAGCATGAATGAAATGTTAGAAAAAATAAAAGCACTAAAAGCTGAAATTGAGCAAGCCTCGGTTTCGGCCAAAGAAGAAGTTGAAGAATTACGTATTAAATATATCAGCAAAAAAGGATTGGTTGGCCAGCTTTTTAATGAGTTTAAAGATGTTCCTGCTGAAATTAAGAAAGAAGTAGGACAGGCTATCAACGAACTGAAAGAGTTTGCAACCAACAAAATCAACGAACTGAAAGATAATTTTGAGGCTGCCGACCAGGGAGAATCAGGCGCCGACCTGACCATGCCCGGAGAGCCACTCAAACTGGGAAGTCGTCACCCGCTTTCGATTGTAAAAAACGAAATGATCGACATCTTCACGCGTCTGGGATTCACCATTGCTGAAGGTCCCGAAATTGAAGATGACTGGCACGTTTTTTCGGCCCTGAACTTTCCACCGGAACACCCGGCCCGCGATATGCAGGATACCTTTTTCATCGAAAAAGACCCGGATGTTTTACTCCGGACTCACACTTCGAGCGTACAAATCCGCGTGATGGAAAAAACCCAGCCGCCAATTCGTGCTATTTTCCCCGGACGTGTATTCCGGAACGAAGCAATCTCGGCACGTTCGCACTGCATTTTTCACCAGATCGAAGGTTTATATGTTGACGAAAACGTATCGTTTGCCGACCTGAAACAAACACTATTGTATTTTGCCCGTGAACTTTTTGGTGAGAAATCGCAGATTCGTTTACGTCCTTCGTACTTCCCATTCACCGAACCTTCGGCCGAAATGGATGTGAGCTGCTCTATCTGTGGCGGCGAAGGCTGCAACGTTT
>Ga0208789_1000430_pt1 | contig 41194 bp, 35 predicted proteins | sample Methanotroph_Enr_FD_187368 | JGI IMG/M metagenome (GOLD analysis project Ga0208789, IMG submission 187368) | Enriched soil microbial communities from Old Woman Creek wetland in Ohio, USA - Methanotroph_Enrichment_5 (SPAdes) (version 2) | ecosystem: Environmental > Terrestrial > Soil > Wetlands...
GGAGTGCATTCGCTGCTTGATCCGGAGTCCCAAGCTCCATGCTTTCCATTCTCAAATCTTCAACTCATTTTATTAGATAAATAAAAAGGTGCCACCGAAATGAACAGCGACACCTTTCAAAAGTTTTTATCTATTAGAAAATTATCTCAACTGAGTGCCTAGTTCGCGTTCGTATGTTGAAACAAATTTCTGCATAATCTTTTCAATCTGTTTGTCATTCAGCGTCATTTCATCGTTGCGCAAAATATAGCTGATGGCATACGATTTTTTGCCTTCCGGAACGCCTTTGCCTTCGTAAACGTCGAATAAATCAACCGATTGCAAAAGCTTCCGTTCCGAACGGAAAGCCAAATCTCGCAGCTGATTAAACTGAACCGTTTTATCGATCAGCAGGGCCAAATCGCGGCGTACTTCAGGGTATTTAGGTAATTCGGTAAACACCACTTTGTTGTTTTTCAGCTCAACAAACACGGCATCCATACTGAAATCGGCAAAATAAACAGGGTTTTCAATACCGAAATTTTTCAATGTTTTTGCTGAAACCACACCAAATTCGACCAGCTTTTTACCATTAATGAAATACTGCACCCCTTCGCTGATCAACTCGTTTGAAAAACCTTCAGACTTCAGGTTCAAAACTGAAAAGCCAAGACGTTTCAGAATATTTTCAGCATACGATTTCAGGAGGAAGAACGAAGTTTTGCTGGCCGGATTCGACCAGTTGGCAGCTTCTTTATCGCCCGTGACGAATATGCCCAAATGTTCTTCTTCGCGATAGTTCCGCACCGGATTTTCTTTCAGGCTGCTACCGTTGAAGAAATAACAGTTCCCGAATTCGTATAAACGAAGGTCAGGATTTTTCCGGTTCGCGTTGTGAGCAATCGACTCCAAACCGCCATAAAGCAAAGTCTGGCGCATACTTCCCAAATCGTTGCTCAGCGGATTAAACAGTTTCACGGTGCTTTCGATCGGGTGAACCGAGTTGGTTTCGTAATAGGATGTTTTGGTGAGCGAATTCGACCAAATTTCGTTGAAGCCTTGTGCTGTAAGCATTTCAGCAATCAGGTTGCGCAGTTTGGTTGGATTTGGTTTCACCGAATATTGCAATGAAGAATTTACCTGAGTCGGCAATTCGATGTTGTTGTAGCCATAAATGCGCAGAATTTCTTCGATCACATCGCATTCGCGTTTCACATCAACACGGTATGGCGGAACCAGTAACGAAAGTCCGGTTTCAGTTTCAGATTCGATACGGATTTCAAGGGCATCCAAAATCTGTTTGATTTTTTCCTTGCCCAAATCAACGCCAATCAACCGTTTAATGTTGGTATAAGTTACATCGACTTTAAAATCGGCAACCGGATTTGGATAAACGTCAACGATTTCCGAAGAGATTTCGCCGCCGGCCACTTCTTTAATTAGTAAAGCAGCACGTTTGAGGGCATAAATCGTTCCATTCGGGTCGGTTCCACGTTCGAAGCGGAATGAAGCATCGGTACTCAAGGTGTGGCGACGGGCCGTTTTGCGGATGTAAACCGAATCGAACCAGGCGCTTTCAAGAAAAACGCTGGTCGTCGAGTCTTTTACTCCTGAATTTAATCCACCAAAAACACCGGCAATGCACATTCCTTCCGTTTCGTTGCAAATCAACAAGTCATCGCCGTGCATTTCGCGCTCGATTCCATCCAAAGTAACGAATTTTGAACCAGCGGCAGCAGTGCGAACAACTACTTTTCCACCTTTAATCTCGGCAGCATCGAACGCATGAAGCGGTTGACCGGTTTCGAAAAGCACAAAGTTCGTTACGTCAACAATATTATTAATTGGCCGGATGCCAATCAGTTTCAGATTATTTTTCAGCCATTCAGGAGATTCTTTTACCACCACATTGGTAAGCGTAACTCCTGAATAACGCGGACAAGCAGCCGGATTCAGTACCTCAACCGGAATTTCAAATGAATGGTTATCGACCTTAAAAGCATCAACCGAAGGACGGTGATAGCTGATCGGATGTTTTTGTTTGATGTAAGCCGCCAAATCGCGGGCAATACCGATGTGCGAAGCGCTGTCGATGCGATTTGGTGTCAAATCGACTTCAAGCATAAAATCCGATTCAATTTTGAAATATTCGCTGGCAGGAGTTCCTGGAACAGCCGACGAATCGAGTATCATAATTCCGTCGTGACTGGCGCCTAGTCCGATTTCGTCTTCTGCGCAAATCATCCCCTCTGAAACTTCACCCCTGATTTTTGATTTTTTGATTTTAAACTCGTTATCACCATCGTACAAGGTTGTACCTACCAAGGCCACCACCACTTTTTGTCCGGCAGCAACATTTGGAGCGCCACAAACTATGGGTAGAATTTCGCCATTACCCACATTCACGGTAGTTTTGCTCAGGTGATCCGAATCCGGATGTTGCTCACAAGTGAGAACTTCGCCAATCACCAAGCCGCGCAAACCACCTTTAATGGTTTCCACCTCTTCCATGCTTCCAACTTCCAGTCCAATCTGAGTAAGGAAAGCAGAAACTTCATCAGCAGTATAATCGAGATTGATGTATTCTTTTAACCAACGGTAAGATATATTCATGATAAATGAGCTTTTTAGGTCTGAAATTCAACGATCGGCAAAAGTAAATAAAATTTAGGGGGATGGGAAGAAAATTGAGTCGTAAATAACGACAAATTAAAACCGACGAAACACCATCACGCCGGTTGTTTGTGCTTGTAAAGACTCCGTTTGCTGAAATAAGTCATGTTTATTGCTTTTTCACGACTTTTATCAGCTTTGTAACAGGCCATAATTTCTATATTTCAACCCAAATAGAAACCAAACCAGTTAAGAATGAAAAAGATCGGATTAGCCATTACTATGTTTTCGTTATGCCTATGTTGTTACCTCACCACCAATGCCCAAACCAGAAACATGAGTAACCCATTTTTCAGCGAGTACAAAACACCGTTTCAGGTTCCGCCTTTTAACGAAATTAAGCTGGAACATTTTAAGCCAGCCATGGAAGCGGGCATTGTCGATCAACTTGCTGAAATTAAAGCGATAACTGAGAACAAGGAAACACCGAACTTTGACAACACCATACTTGCTTTCGATAATTCGGGCGAGTTACTGATCAAAACACGCATCTTTTCCAACCTGAATTCGGCCAATACGAACGACCAGATGCAGGCGCTGGCACGCGAAATCACCCCGATGCTGTCGGCTCACCGCGACAATATCATGCTCAATATGGATCTTTTCAAGCGGGTAAAAGCCGTTTACGACAACCGAAATTCGATGAATCTGAACCATGATCAACTGCGTCTGGTAGAAAAGATCTACAAAGATTTTGAGCGCAACGGAGCAAATCTTCCGGAAGATAAACAAGCTGAATTGCGCAAACTGAACGAACAACTGTCGATGCAGACGCTCAAATTCGGAGAGAATACGCTGGCCGAAACGAATAAGAATTTCAAAATGGTGGTCGATAATAAGGAAGATATGAAAGGTTTGCCTGATGATGTGATTACTGCCGCTGCCGAACTTGCAAAAAAAGCTGGTCAGGAAGGAAAATGGATTTTCACCCTTCAGAAACCAAGCATGTTGCCATTTCTTCAATATGCCGAAAACCGGAGCCTGCGCGAAAAGCTGTATAAAGGCTATCTGAACCGCGGAAACTACAACAATGCATTCGACAATAAACAGGTTATTGCAAACATCATTAAGTTGCGCGACGAGCGGGCAAAACTTTTAGGATTTCCGAATTTTTCAGCCTATGTGGTTGATGAAAATATGGCTAAAACGCCTGAAAATGTTGATAATTTTCTGATGAAACTTTGGATTCCTGCACTAGAACGAGCAAAAAAGGAACGCGACGATATGCAAGCCATGATTAACAAAGAAGGTGGTCAGTTCAAGCTCGAATCTTGGGATTGGTGGTATTATGCCGAAAAAGTTCGTAAAGCCAAATACGATCTCGATGGAGCCCAGTTGAAACCTTATTTCAAGCTCGAAAATGTGATCAACGGAATGTTTTATGTCGCCAACAAACTTTATGGAGTAAAATTCATCAAACGCACCGATCTTCCGGTGTACAACGAGGAAGTACTGACCTACGAAGTTCAGGAAGCCGATGGCCGGCATATTGGGATTTTCTATATGGATTTTCATCCGCGTGCCGGAAAAAATAACGGAGCATGGTGTACCTCATTTCGTTCCCAGTCATACAAAGACGGACAAAAGATTACTCCGGTAGTATCCATCGTTTGCAACTTTACCCGTCCATCCGGCGATGTTCCTGCCCTGCTTAGTTTCGAAGAGGTAACTACTTTGTTTCACGAATCGGGACATGCATTCCATGCATTATTTACCGATGGACTTTACAAACGTACGGCCCGCGATGTTCCTCGCGATTTTGTTGAACTTCCGTCACAAATCATGGAAAACTGGGCATCAGAGCCTGAAGTGTTGCGCGTTTATGCCAAACATTATCAAACCGGCAAAGTCATTCCTGAAGAATTGATTACCAAACTAACCCAAAGTGCCCAATTCAACCAGGGCTTTGAAACCGTAGAATTACTGGCAGCCTCGTTGCTTGATATGGACTACCATACGAATCCGTTTAACGGTGACGTTGTAGCATTCGAAAAAGCATCAATGGATAAAATTGGTTTAATTCCTGAAATTGCTCCACGCTACCGAAGCACCTACTTTTCGCATATTTTCTCCGGAGGCTACGCTGCCGGATATTACGTATACACATGGGCGGCAGTGCTCGATGCCGATGCTTTTGATGCCTTCAAACAAAGTGGGAATTTATTTAATCCTGAACTGGCGGCCAAATTCAGGACGCTGTTAACCAAATCAGGATCTGACGAAGGAATGACTATTTACAAGAATTTCCGTGGGCAGGAACCATCGATAGAACCACTATTGAAACGTCGCGGATTAAAATAATTGATGAACAAAAACAACTTTAAAAACTTATAAAATGGTAAAAATTGGAATTACACTGTTTGCAGTCGCGCTGATTCTGAGTTCGTGCAACCAGAAAAAAGAAGTTAAGAAAGACATGAACAACCCATTCTTTAAAGAGTACACCACTCCGTTCCAGGTTCCTCCGTTTAACGAAATTAAACTGGAACACTACATGCCGGCTACCGAGGAAGGAATTACCGAGCAGCTCGCCGAAATAAAAGCAATAACCGACAACAAGGATGAAGCAACTTTTGACAATACGATTCTGGCACTTGATCTGTCGGGCGATTTGCTAAACAATGTTGGCAATGTATTTTTTAACCTGAATTCGGCCAATACCAACGACGAAATGCAGGCTCTGGCCCGCGAAATCACTCCAAAACTTTCGACCCACCGCGACAACATCATGCTGAACAAAGATTTATTCAAGCGGGTAAAAGCGGTATATGAAAAACGCAATGAGCTAAAACTCGATGCTGAACAACTTCGGGTTGTAGAAAAATATTTTCAGGATTTTGAACGCAGTGGAGCAAATTTACCTGATGACAAACAAGCCGAACTCCGCAAGCTAAATGACGAACTTTCGATGGCCGAACTTAAATTCGGCGAAAATGCACTGGCCGAAACCAATAAGAATTTCAAATTGGTGATCGATAATGAAGCCGACCTGAAAGGTTTGCCTGCAGAGGTTATTGCCGCCGCTGCCGATCTGGCTAAAGCAGATAGCCTGACCGGCAAATGGGTTTTTACGTTGCAAAAACCGAGTATGCTCCCTTTCCTTCAGTACGCCGAAAACCGTTCCCTTCGCGAAAAATTGTATAAAGGATACCTCAATCGCGGCAACAACGGAAATGCAAACGACAATAAAGAAGTTCTTGGCAAATTGGTAAAACTGCGTGAACAGAAGGCAAAACTTCTTGGTTTTAGTAACTGGGCTGCTTATGTGGTTGATGTGAATATGGCTAAAACTCCGGAAAAGGTAAACGAGTTCCTGATGAAACTCTGGACCCCGGCGCTTGAACGCGCTAAAAAGGAACGCGATGTTATGCAGGCCATGATTGATAAAGAAGGCGGAAAATTCAAAATCGAATCGTGGGATTGGTGGTTTTATGCCGAAAAAGTTCGGAAAGCCAAATACGATCTGGACGAGGCTCAGTTGAAACCCTATTTCAAACTAGAGAATGTGGTTGACGGAATGATCTATACTGCATCAAAACTTTACAACATCAAATTCATTAAACGCACCGATCTTCCGTTGTACTGCGACGAAGCGATTACCTACGAAGTTCAGGAAGCCAATGGAAAGCACATTGGTATTTTCTATATGGATTTTCACCCGCGTGCCGGAAAAAGTAATGGTGCCTGGTGTACCGCATTCAGAAACCAATCGTATAAAAACGGGAAGATGGTGACTCCTGTGGTTTCCATTGTTTGCAACTTCACACGTCCTTCCGGAGATATTCCTGCATTGTTGAGTTTCGACGAAGTAACTACCCTGTTCCACGAATCAGGACATGCACTTCATGGTTTATTTACTGATGGCCCATACCGCCGCACAGCCGGAAATGTTCCGAACGACTTTGTTGAACTTCCTTCTCAGATCATGGAAAACTGGGCTTCAGAGCCTGAAGTACTTCGTGTATATGCCAAACATTATAAAACCGGAGAAGTAATTCCCGAAGCCTTAATTTCCAAGCTCGAAAAAAGCGCCCAATTCAATCAGGGATTTGAAACCACCGAATTACTGGCAGCTTCGTTACTTGATATGGACTGGCATACCCTTCCGTTCGACGGAAACGTGGAAGCCTTTGAAAAAGCTGCGATGGACAAAATTGGTTTAATTCCTGAAATTGCTCCGCGCTATCGTAGCACTTATTTCTCGCACATTTTCTCCGGAGGTTATTCTGCCGGATATTACGTTTACATCTGGGCGGCTGTGCTCGATGCCGATGCTTTTGATGCCTTCAAGCAAAGTGGCAATATATTCAATCCTGAAATCGCGGCCAAATTCCGCACCTTGTTAACCAAATCAGGATCGGACGAAGGAATGACCATCTATAAAAATTTCCGTGGTCAAGAACCATCAATCGAACCACTTTTGAAACGTAGAGGGCTGAAATAAAAAACTCACAAGATCTTTATATCAGGGAAAAGACCCGTTTCGAAGTAGCGAAACGGGTCTTTTTATTCGAATAAGTTCTTTTGATTGCGAATATTACCGATCAGGCAATAAACAGCAAAAGAAAAGCAACAACGAAACCTGCTACAGAAAGTATGATGCCTCGTTTAAACGTTTTGGTATTGGGTTTAAACATCCAGAACGAAGAAATGGCCAAAAAGAAAAGTGAGGCTGCAAAGAGCGCAATGAAATAGTTTGATGCCTTCTTTGACAATGTTTTATGGAGATCAATAAATTTATTCAATGGGAAAATGGTGCTTTTTACAGTGAATTCGGCATGACCGGAAACTGTATTGTAAGAGCCATTCTGAAAGTAAACGATGTCTCCTTCGGTTTTCACAATTTTCATTTCTTTCAACCTAAAAATCTCGCCAAGTTTTGAAGGATCTAAACCTGGAGCCAGTTCTTTTTGGATTGCAACTTCTGTTTTCATGAAATCAGTATCTCTGTATATCATTACAATACCACTCAACGAAAAGATAACTGTGATACCAATAATGAAAAAACCGATGTCGCGATGTAAACTCCGCATGTAATAATTGAATGATTTTGATTTTTGATTTTCCATAATTTTACTTTTTAAAGGATAAATTGAGCTTTTAGGTTAATAAAGAGAGAATGAGTAAAACGGTTTTTAAATTTTCCTCGAATTTATTATTCGGTTTAAACCTTCTCTATCATCGAATCAAAACAAAAAAGCAGATCAACATCATATTTTTCAGAACATTCGCATAAACTCGCTTGTATTCCATTTTCATTCGATTACATCTACAAAGAAAAATTAAAAAGATAATTTTATCAGATTTTTCATTCTTCAAAAATTCCGTTTCAACTTCCATTTTATCAGCTTGACTCCTTTTTTTACCAGATTGATTTTCGGAATTATATATCTTTGAAGATGATGAAAACAAGTTTAATAAAGAAATATTTCGGAATAGCACTACTCCTGTCGCTGGTGTTTTGCATCACCATCCATTTCCCTTTGGTATTGGGTATCCTTTTTGGAGACGAAAATGGAAGAGGAGGCGATGGTGGCCACCGAAAAGAAGTTTTTGATGTAGGATTGTCAATACTGGATTTTCTTAACACATTCATGGTGGCGTTCTTAAGCTTCACACTCAATTTTTACCTGTTAAAACCTTTTTCCAGGAATCAGAAGATGAACTTCCGAACAATTTCGCTGGCTATCTTTTTGACGGTTTTGACGGTTTTGTTGCTTGGCCTGATATTTAATGCCATCAAACCCCTTGTTGGAACTGATATATATATGAAAAGGCATCACGATGAGTTGCTTTTCAAAAATCTCTTTAGTTGTATTTTAGTTCTAGGTTCAATTTTTATTATCCGTTTGATTTTCCAAAAGCAAACCTACGAATTGGAGAACGAAAAACTAAGAACCGAAAGCCTGCAAAGTCAGTTTGAATCGTTGAAAAACCAGATGAGTCCGCATTTTCTATTCAACACGCTCACTGCGCTTAAATCCCTGATCAGAGAATCTCCAGACCTGGCTGATCAGTATGTCAACCATTTAGCCCAGGTTCTGCGTTATACCCTACAAAGTAACGAGAAGAAAACGGTTACCCTTCGCGAAGAAATGGAATTTACTGACTCTTATCTTTTCCTGATCAAAATGAGGTATGGCGCCAACCTGGCGGTCACAACTGAAATTCCCGAGAAGTTTATGAGCATGGAATTGCCGCCTTTGACAATACAAACATTGTTGGAGAATGCCGTTAAACACAACGAAATCAGCAACCGAAAGCCACTCACCATCAGCATACAAACCAATGAGGATGTAGAACTGATCGTTCGTAATCAAATACAGAACAAGCTTACCCAGGAAGAAGGAACTGGAATTGGGTTGACTAATTTATCCAAACAATTTCAGATTCTTGGAGAAAGAGATATTCAGATCATTGAGGAGAATAGCGAGTTTATCGTGATAATACCGTTAATCAGACCAAAGAACTTATGAAACGAGCCATGAGAGACAACCACACACACAGGAGGATGACTGTAATGGCGAGTTCCATCTGCCAATTAAGAAACAAATTATAAACAGATGAAAGCGATAATAATTGAAGACGAAATACTGGCAGTTAATCATTTGCAAAGGTTATTGAATGAAATCGGTGGGATTCAGGTAATTGTTGTTTTGGATAGCATTACCTCTACTGTCGAATGGTTTGAAACCAATACTCAGCCTGACCTGGTTTTCATGGATATCCACCTTGCCGATGGTTCAGCTTTTAAAATTTTCGAATATGTCGACATTTCGAGTCCGATTATTTTCACGACTGCTTACGACGAGTACGCCATCAAAGCCTTTAAAGTAAACAGCATTGATTATCTGCTTAAACCCATTACCATTCAAACGCTTGAAAAGGCTCTGGACAAGCTAAAAAGGCTCGCCGGAACATCTGTCGTGCCAACTGAAATTCATCAGTTTATAACTTCATTCAATAAGCAAAAATCATATAAAACTCACTTTTTGATTCCTGTTAAAGGGAGCAAGCTTATTCCGTTACTTGCCTGCGATATTGCCTACATCCATATTGAAGACGGACTGGTTAAAGCGAAATCAGCCGACGGGAAATCGTATGTTTTTGAATTTACGCTTGACGAGTTGGCCGCAATGCTCAATCCTTCTGACTTTTTTCGAGCCAACCGGCAATTTATTATTTCGCGGAACTCCATCAAGGAGGTTGATTATTATTTTAACAACCGCTTGTCAATTAACCTGAAAGTGCCTGTTCCTGAAGTGATATTGATCAGCAAGGTGCGGGTTTCTGAATTTCGGGAATGGTTCTCAGGAATTTAATCTCGTCTGCAAATAAGTAAAATTTCCCGGCATGTTTCATCACGCCAGTCAGCCAGTTCATCCTTAACTTTTTCAGCTTCACTGTTTATTCTTATTGGAATAAATAAGTTCTGATTTAGATTTATCCTGAAAATCAAAAACAATTATCAATTTAATTCAGGAATCATGAAACACTTAATCAACACATCAACAGGAAAATACGTGGTAAACGTATTGATGATCGTTATGTTTGCCGGTTTGGCAATTACCGGCCTGTTCTTTATGGAAGGCGGAGGTGGCCACGAAGGTAGAGAAGGTCATGAAAGTGGCCGGCGACACGAACTTCGAGGTGAAAACAATCAGGAAAAACGATTAAAGGAAACCGAAGCAACAGATCAAATCGACGAGATGAGCTTTATAAACTTCGACGGGCATAAAGATTTTGAAAGCCTAAGAGGAGGAGGTAGCGACAGCGAAGGAATCCATCAGTTTTTCGCAATATTCTGGCTTATACTGATGGCTTTACATATCTGGCAACACTGGAGTTGGTTCAAAAAGCTGTTTAGCCGGAAACATATCATGACAAATAAGTTGCTTACTTCTACACTTGTTTTGTTTGTACTCCTGATATTGACAACCATTGGCCCGTTAATGGAAATCCACGGTTTTATCGGGCAAGTACTGGTTGGGTTGATAATCATTCACATCATCCAGCGCTTTAAATGGTATATTGCCATCACCCAAAAGTTATGTGTAAAAAAACCAGTTGTAGCTTAAATTATTTCTGAATAAACGACCATCAATCTTAAACAAAACCAAACCGCATGAGAATCTTAATTGTCATAACAACTGTTACTTTATTTTTCCTTTTTGCTTCAAATACAAAGGCAGGTGATATTCTGAAAATAACATCTCTTCAGGGTGAACTAAACTTCGACGGCATTCCGTCTGAACCTGCCTGGCTTTTGAGCGAAAAAATCCCTTTAAAAATGCACTTCCCGGTATATGGAGACCAACCAACCGAAGAAAGTGATGTTCGGATTACTTACGACAAGAATTATTTATGGGTAAGCGCTAAGCTTTATTACAAGGATATTTCAAAAATGGTGTCGAACAGTAAGAAAAGGGATGAAACTTCGGATAACTCAGATTATTTTGGAATTATCCTCGATTCGTACGATGACAATGAAAATGCGTTGGCTTTTTTCACGATGCCATCCGGGTTAAAGATTGATTATTCAGTATCAAACGATGCCGTTGGAAGAGGGCCTGATGACGGAAGTACCAACTACACCTGGAATTCGTATTGGGATGTGATGACTTCAAAAGACGATTCTGCATGGTATGTTGAAATGCGTATACCTTTTTCAAGCCTGCGTTTTCAAACTGTTGACAACATTTCGAAAATGGGATTAATCATCAACCGGGGTATTAGCTATTGCAACGAGATTGATACCTATCCGGCGATTGACACCAAATATGGACAGAATGCACGGATGAAACCATCGCAGGCTGAAACTGTGGCTTTTGAAAACATCGCATCACGTAATCCGGTATATGTTGCCCCGTACCTGCTTACAGGTTTTACCCGCGACTGGGCATTGAATGAAAACGGAACCGAGTATGTAAAGCACGACAACCCTGATTTGACCGGAGGGCTGGATGTTAAGTACAACATTAACAGTAACCTTACGCTTGACTTTACAGCCAATACCGATTTTGCCCAAGTTGAAGCTGATGATGAAATGGTTAATCTGACACGATATTCGCTTTCCTTTCCCGAAAAAAGATTATTTTTTCAGGAAAGGGCAAGTGTTTTTAACTTCGAGCTTGGCGGGCCTCAGGCTTTATTTTACAGCCGGAATATTGGCATCACCAATGGGGAACCCGTCCGAATATTGGGAGGGGCACGTATGGTAGGGCGAATTGGCAAATGGGATGTTGGTTTTCTCGATATGAATACTGCCGAGTTCAATGGAAATCCAGCCGAAAACTTTGGGGTAGCCCGGTTGAGGAAGCAAGTAATAAACGAAAATTCATACATCGGCGGAATGGTAACTTCGAGGCTTGGGTTCGACGGAAAATATAATGTTGCCTACGGAATCGACGGGATCTTCAGGATCTTTAAAGATGATTACCTTGATGTAAAAATTGCACAAACACAGGATAAAAACATTGAAAGCAATGCCGCATCGCTCGACCCGACTTTTTTTAGGTTGGCTTGGGAACGTCGCACGGAAAAGGGTTTTGGGTTTGAGGGATGTTATGCTTATTGGGGAAAGGATTTTAATCCAAATTCTGGATTTATTTTTACAAACAACGTTCACGAGATTAGGGCATCCGGCAGATATGGCTGGTTTCCTGGCAATGATTCAAAAATTTTCCAATTTAATGCAGGCGTCGATTTTGAAATGCTTAGAAGAATCGAGGATGGGAATCTGGAAAATATGGAGATTTCTCCTGAATTTAACATCTCAACAAAAAGCGGATATAGCGCATTTACAGCAATCGCAATGCGCAAAGAGGGATTGGTAAGAGATTTCAACCTGACCGAGGATGTTTTTGTCGAAGCCGGAGATTATACATTTTACCGGTTTTTTGGGAATATAAGTTCTCCCAAAACCAAAAAGATAGCTGCATCTCTCGATTACCAGGCTGGTGAATTTTATGACGGAAACCTGTATTCCGTTGCATTGAACCCTGAATTAAGTTTGTCATCAAGTTTTCAGGTTTCAGGCTCCTATCAACTGGATAAGGTTAGTTTTTCAACCAGATCGCAGAAATTCACCAATAACATTGCCAGGATAAAACTGACTTACATGCTCAATACAAAGGTCTCACTGAGTTCGTTTGTGCAGTACAACGAAATCGATAATATTGTCATTACCAATTTCAGGCTTCGATACAACCCACGCGACGGGAATGACTTCTACCTTGTTTTTAACGATTTGCGAAATGCTGATAATTCTGAATTTACGATGAAGCAGCCTTCATACAACAATCGCACGATCATGTTAAAATACACGCATACCTTCAGGTTGTAGACGAATAAAAGAAAGTTTCAGAAATTTATAGAATGCTTTTTGCTTATCTGACATAATGGATTGAATTTTAAAAGTCCCGTTTTGCAGTTGCAAAACGGGACTTTTAATTTCAGTATGGTCTCTCCCAAAAATAAATTAAAAAAGAGGGTAACCTTTTCAAAATTAGATGAATAAATAAATATAAAGATATGCCTATCTTTTATTAAAACAAAGGCTACAAATTTTCCCATCTAAAACACAATCCTTATGGCTGATTTTACTCAAGCATTCCAGTTGATGATAGCCCACGAAGGCGGCTATGGCAACGATCCGGACGATCCGGGTGGCGAAACCTACAAGGGCGTTGCCCGCAAGATTTTTAGCAAATGGGACGGTTGGACAAAAGTCGATATCTTAAAACGACAGACTGGTTTCCCGGCCAACCTCGACAAAGACCCTGAACTTCAGCAAAACGTATCTGACTTCTATCGGGTCACTTTCTGGGATAAAATGAACGGTGATCAAATCGCCAATCAGGATATCGCCAATTCGATCTTCGATTTTGGAGTCAATGCCGGTAGCGGAACCAGTAGTTCACTGGCCCAAATGGTGGTTGGAGCCAAATCTGACGGAGTGATCGGACCAGATTCAATCTCAGCGATTAACAATTTTGATCCCGATCATTTTTTGGCTTCATTCACCGTTGCCAAGATTGCACGCTACGTGAACATCGTGAAGAAACGACCCACCAGCCGAAAATACTTCTACGGTTGGGTAATCAGAGCATTAGGCGAAAACGCTTAATTTATTTACAATTAGACTATTTACGATTTTGTTCCGTCAATCGTAAATAGTAAATATCAAAATAGTAAATCAAACAATCATGGGATTTATTCAAAACCTATTTTCAGGAGGAGCCGGTACGCTTGTCGATTCGGTAGGCAAAGTGCTCGATAATGTGATTACCACCAAGGAAGAAAAAATGTCGCTCGACAATGAAATCAGAAAGTCGGAAATGCAATTTCAGTTAGATATGCAGAAACTCTCGAATGAAGAGCAACAAATGATTTTGGGAGACCTCAACAGTGCCCGTCAGCGCGAGGTTCAGGTGCAGACCAGTGAATATGCCACCCAATTGGCCAAAAACGTTTCTCCTTATCTCGCTTTAGGAACAACTGCTATAACACTAGGACTCTTTTTTATACTTATCTTTTCCAAACAGGAATTGCCTGATGGGAAAAAGGACATTATCCTATATATTCTGGGAGTATTATCGGCTACGTTAACTCAAATCTACAGTTATTACTTTGGATCATCGGCAGGTAGTGCAGCAAAATCGCATACTATTGCCAATAAGATGAATAAAGAGACAAACTAAAATTAATAGCCCGTTTCTGAAAAACAGAAGCGGGCTATTTCATTCAAATATAGTGTGACAGATTCAGCAGGTTTTACAAAAACCTGGAATAAATTACCTCATCAAATCCTCAATTTCGTCCGGAGTAATTGGTATCCTGTCGCCAATGATTTCGCTGCCGGTTTCTGTAACCAAAATATCATCTTCAAGGCGAATTCCACCAAAATCCAGATAATCAGAAAGGCGGTCAAAGTTGATAAAATCAGAATTTATCTTCTCAGCTTTCCATTTTTCAATCAATGCCGGAATAAAATAGATTCCCGGTTCGTTGGTGATTACAAATCCAGGCTGAAGTTTCCGGCCCATGCGCACATACGCAGTTCCAAACTGGTCAACCGGCCTGGTTTCGTCATCATATCCAACATAAATCTGGCCTAAATCTTCCATATCATGAACGTCCAAACCAAGCATATGTCCCAGTCCATGCGGCATAAATAAAGCATGTGCCCCATTACTGACGGCTTCTTTTACATCGCCTTTCATCAGGCCAATTTGTTTCAAGCCTGAAGCAATAACCTCGGCAGCAGCCAAATGAACTGACAAATATGTAGAACCAGGCTTGGTCAATTCTCGGCCCTGGTTATTTGCAGCCAATACAATCTCGTAAATTTCACGTTGCTTTTGGGTAAATTTTCCACTTACAGGAACCGTTCTGGTAAAATCGGATGCATAATGAGAACCAATTTCGGCGCCAGCGTCAACAAGGAGTAACCTCCCGTTTTGCAATATTTGAGAATGGTTGTGGTTGTGCAAAGTTTCACCATTTTGCGATAAAATAACCGGGAACGAAACCATTCCTCCGCCAGCATTGGCAATTCCTTCGATAGTTCCGGCGATGGTTTGTTCCAGAATTCCGGCTTTGGCCATTTTCATTGCAGTAACATGCATTTGGTGACCAACGGAACAGGCTTCCCGAATCTCAACAATTTCCTGAACTTCTTTAACCGATCGTAAAGCGATAATTGCTTTTACCAACTCCAACGAAGAATATGCTTTTAATTTCGACGGAGAGATTCCTAAAAGATCACTGAGTAAAAGTTTATTTTCGGCGCGATATGGAGGCAGAAAATGTATTTTCCGGCCAGCCTGAATGGCTTTTTCAACAACTAGCTGTAGATTTCTGTATGAATCCGTCTTGAAAATACCCACTGCAGCGGCTTTTTCTTTTAATGAAACCTGAGGTCCCATCCAGATAATATCTTCAATACTTGCATCATCGCCAAAAATGGTTTCTTCACCCGAATCAGTATCGATAACACCGGCTAACCTCTGAAAATCAAGTCCAAAAAAGTAAAGGAACGAACTGTCCTGCCTGAAATAATAAGTATTATCGGTATAATTCATCGGAACGTCAACATTCCCGAGCAGAACAATTAAGCCCCCTGATATATTGTGTTTTAAATACCGGCGACGGGTAATATATGTATCTGAATTAAACATGTGTCTTAAATTTTAAATTAGTCAGGGAAGATAAGAAAAAATACCCTTCATAAGAAATGATTTCCCTGATACAAATGTTTTATGCCTTGTAATTTAATATGAAAACAAACAATAAAAATTCCAACCGTTGTTCAAATATTTCGTAACTTATAGTAACCAAAAATCTCTGCGCCATGAACAATACTTTAATGGTTTACCTAAACAAAAGGCTGCACCAAAATGATCCAAAATATTTGGAACATAACAGCCAACCAGGACCTGTAATTTGTATTTCGAGAGAAGTTGGCTGCGGGGGCGTCAATATTGCCAAACTACTAGCCAACGAACTTGACAAGCAATGCGTATGCAAGAAATGGAAAGTATTAAGTAAAGAAATTCTCCAGGAAAGCGCACGTGGCTTAGATATGGATCCGAATAAACTTCGGAATTATCTGAAAGAGGGAGACCGTGGCATCTTTGATGATGTTTTATCAGCCTTCAGTGAAAAAAGGTTCAAAAGCGACCGGAAAATCAGCAAAACGCTTATTGACTTGGTATTAAGTTTTGCCAACGATGGTTATTGCATCATTGTTGGCCGCGCTGGTCACATTATTACCAAGAACATTGAAAAATCGCTGCTTGTGAAGTTGACAGCACCGCTTGATTGGCGGATCAAACAGATCATGGAGAAGAATAATCTGCCCCTCAGAGAAGCCGTTGAATTTATTGAAAAAACCGAGAAGGAGCGGGAGAATTTCCGGAAACACATTGCCGGAGACCATACTACTGAAGAAGAATTTGACCTGACAATTAACTTGTCACGGATGAAAGTTGAAAATGCAATTTCGTTAATCTACCAGGCTTCACTGGCCAAAGGATTACTCGAAGCAAACAAAAGCAAGGTTGAAGTATTTTAGGAATTCCAAGTTCCAGATTCCAAATTCCAAGTCATGATCGCGACTTGGAACTTGAAATCTAGAATTTGAGATTATTTTAACCATTTATCAAGCCATTGCTTAAAAACCCGTTGCCACAAAATGCCATTTTGAGGTTGTAAAACCCAGTGATTTTCATCCGGAAAAATAAGCATTTGTGCAGGAACTCCGCGCAAAACAGCTGCATTGAAAGCGGCCATTCCCTGAGATGCGAGAATACGATAATCTTTTTCACCATGAATGACTAAAATCGGCGCATCCCATTTGTCGACAAACAAGTGCGGAGAATTGGCATACGAGCGTTGTGCAACGGCATTCGCTTTATCCCAATACGGACCACCCAAATCCCAATTGACAAACCACATTTCTTCAGTTTCCAGGTATTGTTGTTCAAGGTTGAACATCCCATCGTGGGCGATAAAAGCCTTGAACCGTTTTTCGTGATGCCCAGCCAGCCAATAAACTGAATATCCACCATAGCTAGCACCGACGCAACCCAGTTTATCCTTATCAACGAATGGTTCTTTGGCAACTTCATCAATCGCCGAAAGGTAGTCTTTCATGTTTTGGCCGCCATAGTCACCGCTGATTTGTTCCAGCCATTCCTGTCCAAAACCAGGTAATCCGCGACGATTTGGAGCTACAACGATGTAACCATTTGCTGCCATCTGTTGAAAATTCCAGCGGTACGACCAAAATTGGCTGACGGTTGATTGCGGTCCACCTTCGCAGAACAAAAGTGTCGGATATTTTTTGTTCGGGTCAAAATGAGGTGGATAAATTACCCAGGTTTGCATTTGCTTGTTGTCGGTAGTTTTTATCCAGCGTTCTTCCACCTTAGCCAAAGTCAATTGATCCAAAATGGGTTTATTCAGGAACGAAAGTTCAATTTCGGCACCTGTTTTCGGATTGATAACGTAAATCTCATCGGGTTTGCTCATCGAATGTTTCATGCCAATAAGCTTGTCTTTCGCTTCGGCAACAAACGCATAATCCTGAATCCCTTTCGTAATCGGAGTGATTTTTTTGCTGGCTAAATCCAAACGGTAAACTTGCGTTAAAGCATGCCAACAGCTCACAAAATAAAGGGTTTTACTATCGGAACTCCAAGCCAAATTACTTGAGTTCTGGTCAAAATTCGCTGACATATCAGTTTTCTCACCGGTTTGCAGATCCATCACAAACAAACGGTTTTTGTCGGCTTCGTAACCATCGCGTTCCATACTTTCCCAGGCCAACCATTTCCCATCAGGCGAAAAAACCGGATTTTGGTCATAACCCATCATTCCCTGAGTTTTGTTCTCCGTCTTCTTAGTTTCAACGTTGTAGAAATAAATGTCCGAATTGGTTGAAAGCGCATATTCTTTACCTGTTTTCTTCCGGCAGGTATAAGCTATTGTTTTACTGTCGGGGCTCCAATCCAACTGTTCCACGCCACCAAAAGGTTTCATCGGACTTTCATAAGGCTCGCCTTCCAATAAATCAACTGCATTCACGATTTTACCGTCTTTATAATCAGCAACAAATGGATGAGGAACTGTTTGTACCCATTCGTCCCAGTGTTTGTACATCAAATCCGTTTCCAGATAAGCATTGGCTTTGGGTAAATCGGGAAACATATCATGAACGTCCTTTTTCATTTTCACATCAGCAGTAAAAAGGATTTTAGATCCGTCAGGTGAATATTTAAACCCTGAGATACCACCTTTTATTTCTGAAATCTGAACCACTTCCGATCCATCTGTATTCATTTCCCAAAGCTGCATTTCGCCTGATTTTGACGATAAAAAGCCAATCTTTTTGCCACCCGGGTTCCAAACGGCAGATGATTCTTTTTCCGGAGTTGAAGTAATACGTATCGGACTGCCACCGTTAACCGAAACGATGTATAAATCGCGATAGGATTTGTTTTCTTCGATGTTGTAATTGGTTACCGAATACAAAACTTTCGTTCCGTCAGGTGAAACAACAGGTTCACCAATCCGGCCAAAACTCCACAAAACTTCGGGAGTCATCACATCTGAAGCCAACTTCTTAACTTCAGGATTCAAATTCATAGTCATTTCTTTTGTCGTTTTCTGATTTGTAAATGAAAACAAAGTAGCCGTTAAGGCTAATAAACAAACAGACTTTATCATGCTGATTAATTTAAATGTATCCCTGTTTTATTTGATTTAAGGCTGTGAATGTAAGTATTGTCGGGCAAATAAAAAATGAAAAGCATCTGCTATTGAATAACAGATGCTTTCATAAAAAACCGATTTGATTGATTACAATGATACTATATAAGCAATATTGATTCCAGTGAAACAATCGTCCATGCAGCCATCTTCAACATAACCACAAGAAGATATTAGATTACCGTTATAATGTTCAAAATAAGTTTTGGCATTTTTTCTTTTTATCAGCCATTCGTTACGAGCTTTCTCATAAATCTGATCTAAGGTCAACGCAGAAGCGCCAAATTCGTGTGAATTTATTTCACGCTCATTTTCAGTCCATTCGAGAGCTTCCTGTGGGATAGTAAATCCATTTACCGAAGTATATTTAAAATGACGTTGAGTCACTTTTCCATTGGTGACTGTAATGGTCGTTTGCCATCCGGGACCAAACACAGAACCCCCTATTACCATGTAGCGGTACGAATCACCTGATATTTTCTTAAAACTCAACCATTCATTATAACTTTGCTCAAAATCTTGCTCGTAATCCAGATCGCTTTTTTCGCATGAAGTAATCAGGATTCCTATAAACAGTAAGGCAAAAAAATACAGCTTTCGCTTCATAATTAATTTTTTAACTTCAATATTTATATTCGCCGGTATATTCAAAATCTTTACCATCAAATCCTTTGGCTATCACCTTGAACGGGGTACTGTTTTTGCCAGCCACTTTTAGCGCACTTAAATCGAATGAAACAAAAGCGGAAAGAGGAATTTCCTCGGCGTCATCATTGGCGTTGTGCCTCAACTCAAGGACTACTGGACCGTTCGCTGTATTGATTGCACCCGGCTGTTTCACTAGATTGATAAAGTGAGTTTTGTTGACTCCCCAGTACTTTAGTTCAAAATTCAACATGTTGTTTTTAATCCATTTATCTTCAACATGAATCGGATCGTTGCCAATACTATCTTCTTTCGCTGGGGTAATATCGAAAATACCCTTGTACAAAATCTTTCGCAACGAATTGATCTGCACATAGTAGTACTCATTGTGATCCGGATTATCCTTATTACCGATAATGGTAAAGTTCACCAAAACACGCTCGTTATTAAACACATCATCGTCAAACCTGGAATGAGTAGCGGGGTAAAGAACTTCGCCGTCATCCATCACAATTGTAAACAATTCGGATGTAGCGTCTTTATTCACCAATCCAAATCCGACCCAGGCATTGTCTAAGGAATATTCATCATCATCCATATCGCAACCAGGCAAAAGGCTGAATAAGGAACCCACCAGTAATAAAATAAATAGCTTTTTCATTTTAATTCTATATTTATAATTGTTTTCATCTGCCTATAATTTATTTTTTAATTGCCAGATGGAACTCGCCTGAATAGTTATCCTCCTGTTTGAGAAACAATTCCTCATGGCTCGTTTCATTTGCCCTAACTTATCGCGTATAACCCGATAAAGAAAACTTTAAGGTTTTCCGACATGTTATAGATTTCAAAAAGTAGAATATGGTTGCGTTGCCTGATTATTTTTTCGCCGAAATGTCAGTTGATCCGAAAGGAAACCTTCTGGCATAATAATTGAATCTATATATGCATATAAGTATATACATATAAACATTCAAAATTAAATCTCAAATACAAACAACAAATAAACAGCAAGTTATGAAACATTTATTTCTGACATTGATGATTGCTTCTATCGTTTTTTCAGCCTGCGGAAATAAAAAACAGGAAGGTAGTAAAAACACTGAGCTAGCTAACTCACCTGTAAAAACAAGCAATTCAAATAGTTCCGAGAAATTGACAAAAGCGCTTTTTGTTCAAAAAGTTTGGGACTTCACCAAATCGCCAAACGATTGGAAGTACCTGGGAAACAAACCAGCTATCGTTGATTTTTATGCCGATTGGTGCGGTCCATGCAAAATTGCCAGTCCAATTCTTGACGAAATAGGGACTGAATATGGAGGTAAAATACTGGTTTATAAGATCAATACCGATCAGGAACGTGAATTGGCACAGGTATTTGGCATTACCGGGATTCCGGCTTTCCTATACATTCCAGCCAGTGGGAAACCGGTCATGATGTCAGGAATTGGCAGATCGAAAGAAGATACCAAAAAGATGTTTATTGAAAATATTGAAAAATATCTTTTGGTGAAGAAATAAAAAAGGAGATGGATGACCGGAGACATAAGTACAAAAAAGCAAAAACCCCGAAAGTGATTTCGGGGTTTTCTATTTTAATCAAATAATGGTCTGTTTTATTTTGCTCTTTCCAGAGTAATTGTTTTGGTTGGCTGATCGCAAACTTCGGTTGGTCCCCAGTACTGGATAGGTCCCGGATAAACAAATGAAGTTTCAATAGCCCATTTTTCGCGGTTTGCAGCCAGATATTTGAATGGAGCGCTTTCCAGTTCAACCAAAGCTTTCTGAATAACCGGTTTCATGTGTCCATGGCGACGTTCCATGTTCATCATCATCGTCACTGGCACACCGCCTGCAATCCATTCGGATGCTGGAGCAGTCAGGTTTCGAACCGATGACATATAACCTGTTTTGCCTTCAGCAATCAGGAATGATGCGTTGTAGCCTAAAGAGTAGCAGTAGTCGGCATCAAAGTTTGATGGGGCAGCGCAACGACCTTCGTATCCGAAAAAATGGTACTGAGTTCCAAATTTACCTTTGTATTCTCCAGTTTTTTTCATTTCTTTCAATTTGCTCTTCACCATTTCGCCCAACAGCTTTTCGGTTTCGATAAGCGATACCTGTACGTTTCCGTGTGGGTCGCGGTCAAGAGTTAACTGATCGGCAATTCCGGAAGGAAGCGATGTATATACTTTTGCCGATTCAGCCGATAAAATCCCGGCTACGAATGCGCGACCTTCAGTTTTACTTGTAAATGACTTGAATTTCTGTTCTGTTTCTGAACCTTCAGCTAATAAATCATTCAATTCTGAAATCAATATTTTCATTTCAGGAACAAATTCGACCAAACCTTCAGGGATTAAAGCAACTCCAAAGTTTTCGCCGTTGGCTGCACGTTTGGCAACAATTCCGGCCATGTAATCAACGATCTCGCTCAAAGTCTGTTTCTTCAGTTCTACTTCTTCTGAAATCAGGGTAATGTTTGGCTGAGTCTGTAAAGCACATTCCAAACCAATATGAGAAGCAGAGCGTCCCATCAGTTTAATAAAGTGCCAGTATTTTTTGGCTGAGGTGGCATCGCGTTCAACATTACCGATTAACTCAGAATAAACTTTGGTAGCAGTATCAAAACCGAATGAAGTTTCGATCATGTCGTTTTTCAAGTCACCATCGATGGTTTTTGGACAACCGATTACCTGAATTCCGGTATTCTGGGCGGCATAATATTCGGCCAACACACAGGCATTGGTATTGCTATCGTCACCACCAATAATAATCAGGGCTTTAATGCCCAATTCTCTCATGATCTCGGTGCCTTTATCATACTGAGCAGTTTCTTCGAGTTTGGTACGACCTGAGCCGATAATATCGAAACCACCAGTATTGCGGAATTCGTCGATAACAGAAGCGGTAAGTTCTACATAGCTATGATCGACTAAACCTCCGGGACCACCAAGGAACCCGTATAATTTACTGTCGGGATTGATGTTTTTAATACCATCGAAAATACCTGAGATCACATTGTGACCACCAGGGGCCTGGCCGCCAGAAAGGATCACTCCAACATTCACTGCCGGATATTGTTTTTTCTCGCCTGCCTCGAATGTAATCAAAGGCATACCATAAGTATTCGGGAAAAGCTTCTTAATTGCATCCTGATCAGCAACCGATTGGGTCTTTTCACCTTCAACCAGTTTTACTGATGATTGTAATGATTTAGGAAGTTTTGGCTGATATTTAGCCCTTTCTGATTGCAATGCGCTAATGGTCATAGTTTTTTATTTTTTGATAGGATTTACTTTTTGAACTGATGCAAAATTAAACTAAAACCATGGTTTTGCAACCGGATTGAAAGCATATTAAGCTTATTTAAAGTAAATTTAAACAGATAGAAGCCTGTTAATATTCTATAGACTTGAAGTATACGAAAATGAAAAATAGTGAAGGATTGACTATGTGCCAACTACCAGTTTTTGTTCTTCTTCCATTGCTAATGTTAATTGAGCAGGAATTCGATACTCTTTCCCGTTTGTAGTAAGCTGTGACTCTTCTAAATTAATTCTTGATTTCATTTCAGAATTAGAAATGCTACCTTTAAATTTAACGTTCGACAACAAAGCTTCATAAACTGCATTTCTATTGGTTCCTTTCCCTCCAACATGATAAAAATGTTCCTTCGTAGATATAGAGCATTCTTTCCATGTGGAGAATACATATTCATTAGTTCTGTACTTATTACTCAACCAGGTTGAAAGAATGAATTTTGCATTTGAATTAATTAAACCATCCTTTAGAATGTTTTCTTCTTCTTCCGACCAAGAATCAAAATAATCTACATGCCTTCCAATATAGGGAGGGTCTGAATACACAAGATCGGTTGGTTTTATTTCTTTCAGCGTATCTTTGAAATCTTGGTTTTTAAACTCATATTCACTATAACCAATAATTTGAGAGATGTTTTCTACTTGATTCGTAATTTTGGTCACTAATGCTTGAGCAAAACGGTTTGGTTTTTTACAAAAAGGAACATTAAAACCACCCTTCCCATTGAATCTCATCATTCCATTAAAACAAGATCGACTCAAAAACAAAAAATCAAGCGGATGACCATGAGTGTTAAATCTCTTTCGAACATCATAATAATAAAGACCATTCGAATTCAGAAGATTTTCTCCTTCTTCTGTCAAGAATTTTTTCACCATCCCAGAAGTTATTTCTTTTGATTGTATCGCTTTATAAAAAGAAATTAAATGAGGATTGCTATCACACAAGAGGGCTTTCTTAGGACGAACATTAAATGCAACGACTCCTGTTCCCATGAAAGGTTCGACCCATCTATCAAATTGAATCTCTTCAGCGTTGGACAAAATCCACTCTACTAGTTTTGTCTTTATCCCTTGTGATTTTATTGGTGGTACAAATATTTTCATTACTTTCTCCTTTTTGCTCCTTTAGCAACAACACTATCAAACAAATCTGTTCTTCCTTTAAACTCTAAAAATTCCCAAATGCTTGATATTTTGACAGTCTTTCCATCTTTTATCATCGTAGCAGCGCCATAGTTCATCCAGTATTCATCAAACCAATTTTCACCGAGATTACTGAAAACCCCATTACCAGCTTTTAAATCTTCAATATCTTTAATAGAACCAATGTTTGCGGTGTTTCCAGATCCTTGACTATCGCTGGCAATCTTCCATTTGGGAGCAGCGAAAAAGTCAAAGTCTTTGATTACTGAAGTAATTGATTTTAAGTTGTCAATTTTCGTAACCTGCCGTTCTCCTATTGGATCATGTAATTCACCATACTGAGCAGAAAGATCCTCAACCTGAAAAATTTCTGTTTCGGCCAAATCGCTATCAAAGTCAGCTCTTGTATAAATTATCCCCAAACAATAATGTCCAAAATATTGATTGTATGGGAACTGTATGTTTTTGTCTTTATCCCTTTCTTTAAAATAGCCGCCATGACTTCCAAGAGTAAATCCGGCGGTTGTTTTATTCCTTCGAAAGGTGGTTTTTAAATCAAGAGCAAACTTTATCTTATCATTTTGCTTATGGACAAAAGTTAAATCAGGATACCAGTTTTGATGCTCAGCCAAGATTATTTTGTACCCCGCTTTTTCTGCAAAGCGAAGGATTTCAGGAAAGATGTGTATCTCAAGAATTTTAGAGACAATTTTTGTATCTGATGAAATGGTATAAATGTTTTTGTAAACATCAATGAACCCTTTAATCGTCCAATCTCCCGTTTCCGTTGATACATATTGCTTTAACTCATCAACAAATTCGTTTAACGCGATTTCAAATTCTATCTTATACTTATCCATTTATATCAATTTAATTGTCCACGTTGGCAAAGGTAACAAATCACAGAACTACTCATTCTCTCCATCTGATTCTTCTTTTGAATTTTTATCGACAATTCTTCGGGCATCATTTAGTGCTTTTGCAATAATCCATTCTATTTGTCCGTTTGCACTGCGAAATTCCTGCGCAGCCCATTTCTCGATGGCATCATACACATCTGGATCGATACGCAACATAAATGTTTTTTTCTTTGCCATAACTCACTCCCCTCTTTTTCTCATTCCAAAATCATACATCAATTATATACTTGACCTCATCATTTCGTCCATGGCATATAGTATTGCTTGTGAACGCTGAGTTCCAAACAGAACTTTCTTTCCGTTGGTCAGATACAATTGCAACCCAATACTTCCGCTCACGTTATATGCCCGTTGCCATTTTCGACCAAAACCACGACGAACACCCCATCCGCCATAATCTATAATTGGTTTGTATTTCCGGATTTCATATCGCTGAATTTCCCCTTTAGAAATAAGCTTATTTTTGAAAATTAAAGGGAAAAACCGGTAATGAATCCCGTCGGCATCAATCCATACTTCAAGTTTAAGCTTGTAATACCCCCAAAGCATAACGCACAGAAAAATAAATGTGAGAATCAGCACACCATTGGGAACAGGGCTATCGCCAATCTGGATACCACGAACCGTTTGTTGGTATAGTGCATAAATACACATAACCATAGCAGGAATCGTTGCTCCCAGGATCATAACAATCCACCACCATTGCCTGAACTGCTGCTCTTCTTTAAATAAAACTTTGTTCATCGTTTATTGATAAAGCGTACCTGTATTTACAACCGGAGTGGCTTCTTTGTCGCCGCACAGAACAACCAATAAATTACTAACCATGGTTGCTTTTTTGTCTTCGTCGAGGGTTACAATTTCGCGTTTGCTCAGTTCGTCCAAAGCCATTTCGACCATACTGACAGCGCCCTCCACAATTTTAAATCGGGCTGCAACAATGGCAGTAGCTTGCTGGCGTTTCAACATGGCTTGTGCAATTTCCTGTGCGTAAGCGATGTAATTAATACGGGCTTCAATCACATGAATTCCGGCAATTTCCAACCTTTCTCTAATTTCGTTTTCAAGAACAGAATTTACTTCTTCGCCTCCATCGCGCAGCGTAATTTTTGCATGATCGTCTTCGATGTTATCATATGGATACATCCCAGCCAGTTTACGTAAAGCGGCTTCGCTCTGCACCACCACGAAATGCTCGTATTCATCAACCCCAAAGGCGGCGCGATAAGTTTCCTCAACCTTCCAAACCAAAACCAGACCAATCATGATCGGATTGCCAAGCTTATCGTTCACTTTAATCGGTTCGCTGTTAAAGTTTCGGGCCCGTAATGAAAATTTCTTTTTCACAAAGAATGGATTTACCCAAAAGAACCCATTATCCTTGAGTGTTCCTTTGTATGCACCAAAGAGAACCAAAACATAGCATTGGTTTGGGTCGACGGCAATAAACCCAGGTGCCAGAAGAATAAATAAAAAGATCAGGATAACGGAAGGAGCAATTATTTCAGAAACAAACCCGGTTATTGCAAATGCAAGTAAAAGGAATTCGAGGACCAGGAACAAATAACCGGAACGAGCAGTAAATGACTTTTCCATATTGTGAGATTTAGATTAAAATGATATTAATATGATATCACAAATATAAATAAAAAAAGCATCCTTGTCAAGATGCTTTTGAATACTTTTTTGGTTCAATTCAGATTCAATTCAATATTTCCCACATTTCCGGATTTCAATGCTCCTAACTGTGATGCAAAGTTCAAAATTGCATCAATACTGCTTTGCGAAGGTTCGAATCCATTCTGATTAAAATCGTCATCAAATTCAACAGAATTATTAAGATGTAGGATTTCAACTTCCTTTTTACCGGCATAATATGAATTGATCAAATAGTTCAAAGTAGAGAATTTACTCATAGGCTGATATTACTGTTTTAGTTATGCAGAAATAACGCAGCCTCAGAAGTAATATTGCTATCAGCTCCTTAAATTTTCGTCAAGCTCAGATTTTTTTTCTCAATCAATTTCCGGAGATTGATCAGTGCATAACGCATCCGGCCCAAAGCGGTATTAATACTAACGTCAGTCAAATCCGAAATCTCCTTAAAGCTTAACCCCTGATAGTGTCGCATCATAATTACCTCGCGTTGGTCATCAGGCAATTCCTCAATTAAGAGCCGCACATCGCTGGTGATTTGTTCGTGAACCAGCTTATCTTCGATATTCTCTTCAGAATATTTCTGAGAATTAAAAAGATCGACGCTGGTATCATCGTTCGAAGTAGTGCTTAGCAATTTCTCTTTCCTGAAATGATCTATAATCAGGTTATGGGAAATACGGAGAACCCAGGAAATAAATTTACCGTTTTCGGTATATTTTCCGGATTTCAGCGATCGGATAACTTTAATAAAAGTATCCTGAAAGATGTCTTCAGCAAGGTGGTGGTTTTTTACGATTAAAACGATGTAGGTAAAAACTCTCTTTTTATGGCGGGCAATTAATAGTTCAATAGCTGCCTGATCACCATCGACAAATTGTTTTACGAGCGAATTGTCGCTCAGATCTTCTGTTCTGAACATGACTCTGAATTATTATGTGACTGTTTTCAATAATTAAAGAGTATAGTTCTGTCGATAGGCACGCTTTTTTGAATGAGAGTTAAACAATTTGCTAATTTTGTGCTGGTAAAAGTCGATCATTTTTTCGAATAAAACAAATTATTTTGCATTTATAATAACATAACGAATGAGTTCTCCTTCAAATTTTTCATCATACATCCAAATTAAAGGCGCCCGGGTTCACAATCTTAAAAATATTGATTTAAAAATAGATCGAAATAAATTTATTGTAATCAGCGGATTATCTGGTTCCGGAAAGTCATCACTGGCTTTTGATACGCTTTACGCCGAAGGTCAGCGTCGGTATGTTGAAAGTTTATCCTCCTATGCCCGCCAGTTTCTCGGACGCATTAATAAACCTGAAGTTGATTATATTAAAGGGATTCCACCGGCAATTGCCATTGAGCAAAAAGTAAACACTCGAAATCCACGCTCAACTGTTGGCACCTCAACCGAGATTTACGATTACCTGAAATTGCTTTTTGCCCGAATCGGAAAAACCATCTCTCCAATTTCCGGCAAAGAAGTCAAACAACATCATGTGAGCGATGTGACTAATTTTATTATGTCTTTTCCTGAAAACACCCGATTCATGATATGTTCGCCCATGAAATTCAAAAACGGACGAACGTTGCTTCAGGAAGCCGAATTATTGCTTCAGCAGGGATTTACACGCCTTGAAATAAACAGCGAAATCCGAAAAATTGATGAGCTTCTGAAGGAAAACAATCCGGGACAATGCAAGGATTCTGCTTGTAACATTGTGATTGACAGAGCAACCGTCATCGATGACGAAGACAACCTGAGCCGGATTGCCGATTCGGTACAAACTGCTTTTTTTGAAGGACATGGTGAATGTATCATTAAAATTTATGAAGGCACGGAAGTCAAAGAAGAACACTTCTCCAATCTTTTTGAGGCCGAAGGAATCGAATTCGAAGAACCTACCGTCCATATGTTCAGCTTCAACAATCCGATTGGCGCCTGTAAAACCTGCGAAGGTTACGGAAAAGTAATTGGCATTGATGAAGATCTGGTTATTCCGAATAAATCGTTATCGGTTTATCAGGATGCCATTGCCTGTTGGAAAGGTGAAAAAATGGGCGAATGGAAAGATGTGCTGGTGTATGCTGCCGAAAAATTCAATTTCCCGATACACAAACCCTATTACGAACTGACCGACGAACAAAGGCATCTTTTATGGACTGGCAACAAGCATTTTCAGGGTCTGAACCAGTTTTTCAAAATGCTTGAAGAAAACACCTATAAAATTCAGTATCGGGTTATGCTTTCGCGGTACCGGGGAAAAACCAACTGCCCCGATTGTTTGGGCACTCGCCTTAAAAAGGAAGCCATGTATGTGAAAGTCGGCGAAAAATCAGTTCAGGATTTGGTATTGTTGCCGATTGACGAACTTCAGAAATTCTTTCTAAACCTGAAACTCTCGGAACACGAAACAAAAATAGCCGAACGTATTCTGACCGAAATAAACAACCGACTTGATTTTTTAACTGATGTTGGGTTGGGCTATCTAACCCTCAACCGGCTTTCTGCTACCTTATCAGGCGGCGAATCTCAACGTATTAATCTGGCAACTTCACTGGGAAGTAGTCTGGTTGGCTCAATGTACATTCTGGATGAGCCCAGTATTGGCCTGCATTCCAGAGACACCCAACGACTGATCCGCGTATTGAGGAAACTGCAAAAACTGGGGAATACGGTTATAGTTGTTGAACACGACGAAGAAATTATCCGGGAAGCAGATGAAATCATCGATATCGGTCCTTTAGCCGGAAGACTGGGCGGCGAAGTGGTTTTCCAGGGAACTCACGAACAACTGGAAGCATCTTCAGAAAGCATGACCGCCAAATATCTGACTGGCAAAGAAAAAATTGATGTTCCAAAAATCCGTCGAAAATGGAGTAACTACATCGAAATTACCGGTGCACGCGAAAACAATCTGAAAAATGTCGATGTCAAGTTTCCGCTGAATACTATTTGCGTGGTGACTGGCGTGAGTGGCTCCGGAAAATCGTCGCTCGTTACGAAGGTTTTGTACCCGGCAATGGCAAAAATGTTTGGTGGTTTTAGCGAAAAGACTGGACAACACGATGTCATCCGGGGCGATTTCAACCTGATTACATCAGTCGAATTTGTCGATCAAAACCCCATCGGAAAATCATCGAGGTCAAATCCGGCAACTTACCTGAAAGTTTACGACGAGATCCGAAAATTATATTCAGAGCTACAAAGTTCAAAATACAACGGATTTAAACCGTCCCATTTTTCATTCAATATTGAAGGTGGACGATGCGAAGAATGCCAGGGTGAAGGTGAAATTACGGTTGAAATGCAGTTTATGGCCGATATTCATTTGGAGTGTGAAAGCTGCAAAGGCAAGCGGTTTAAGGACGAAATTCTGGAGATCACCTTTGAAGAGAAAAATATATACGACATTCTGGATTTAACCGTTGATGAAGCCATCGATTTCTTTGGAAATCACAAATCGACATCTTCAAAAAAGATTGCAAAACTGCTGAAGCCATTGCAGGACGTGGGATTGGGCTATGTAAAACTCGGACAATCATCCAGCACATTGTCGGGCGGTGAAAGTCAGCGTATCAAACTGGCATCGTTTCTGGCCAAGGAAAAAGGAAGTCCGTCGCTATTTATTTTCGACGAACCAACTACCGGGCTTCATTTTCACGACATACGCAAACTGCTCGATTCGTTCAATGCCCTGATCGCTCGTGGTCATAGTATCATCATTATTGAACACAATCTGGATGTAATTAAATGTGCCGATTGGGTGATTGATTTAGGTCCGGAAGGCGGGAAAGATGGCGGAAAAATTATATTCCAAGGAGTACCTGAAGATCTGGTAAAAGTTCAGGAATCGTATACCGGTGCGGCTTTAAAAGGAAAACTATGAGAATAAGTCATTCGGAAAGAGTCAATAGTCATTAGAAAACCGTTTCCTAATGACTATTGATTCTTTTCTATGATAAGATTGTGACAACCAATCTGCGACGGCCTCCGAGATTCCGGAATTCGCACAAATAAATACCTTGCCATGTACCCAAATTTAGCTGGTGGTTGGTAATTGGAATAGTCAGACTGGTACCAATCAGTGATGATTTCAGGTGGGCAGGCATGTCGTCAGAACCTTCCAAAATATGCGTAAACGCCGGATCATTCTCCGGAACCAACTTATTCATAAAGGTTTCGAAATCGTAACGCACCGAAGGATCAGCATTTTCATTCAAGCTAATTCCGGCCGAAGTATGCTGAATCAGGATATTTACCAATCCTTTCTCCGGAAGTTTTGGCAATTGTCGCTCAATCAAATCAGTTATCAGGTGGTAACCGCGTTTGAAAGCAGGTAATGTTATTTCGAATTGTTCAGTCATTAAATCAGTTTAAAGATTAATATCCGGAGTTCAGGTCAGTCCCAGTTCAAGAATCGTTTTCTGCAGCTCCAGAATTTTAGCTCGTCGTTCGTACGAAAACGCTGAACTTGTTTCCTGAAGATGGGTAAACAAAAACAAAGATTTCCGGAGATAATTTGCTTTGGTCAACGAAAAGGATTGACCGGAATCCTGTCCAAGAGTTTTCAGAATATCAGCCAATTTATCCAACTGATCCAATGAAGTAAAATATGTTTTAATCAGCGATAAAAACTCATCGTTTTCGAGCATAATTACCTGATCTATATCTAACTTCAGTTCCTGAATGAGCTCTTCACGAACAGCAGAAGCCATCTGTTCCTGCTGATTTTCTTCTTTCATCTTTAAAATCCGACGAAACAAAACAGCCAGAAAAAGTCCCATTTCTTCAAATTGACGAATAAGATAGTCGCGCGATGCCATATTATTTACCCATTTTAGTACTGACGGGGTGACTTCGAGTCACCCCGTCAGCCAGATTACAGTCAGATTAATTTCTGAAACTTAACAAAAATAAATTGAACGATACAATTAATGAAATACTAAACAGTTTATTATTCTGGAAATATTATTTTTGCCAGCATGAGGTCGATTCAATCACTGTTTACAATTATCTTTCTGCTTCTGAGCTACACTGGCTTACAGGCGCAAAGCAATAACGCTACTTTAGTGGGGAAAGTCACCGACGGGACAGGGAAACCTCTCGAATTGGCCAATATTTCATTGAAAAATTCGTCCATCGGAACAATTTCAAATCGCGATGGGTCATACCTGTTGCGAATTCCCGCAAAGAAAACCATAATTATTGTGTATTCGATGGTTGGATACCAATCGGTAGAAAAAACAATTAATGCTTCTGAAGAACAAAAACTTCAGATAAATATATCATTCAAGCAAATTGACCAGGAAATAGACGAAGTGCAGGTTACACAGCATCGACGCAACAAGACCAACATGGACCGGATCGACGCAAAATACATGACGAACATGACCGATGCGGGAACCGGAGGCGTTGAAGCTTTGATCAAAACCTTGCCTGGCGTATCAACCAACAATGAACTGAGTTCGCAATATTCTGTCCGTGGTGGAAATTTCGATGAAAATCTGGTTTATGTGAACGATATTGAAGTTTACCGGCCATTACTTACCCGATCAGGACAACAGGAAGGAATGAGTTCCATTAACTCCGATATGGTTTCGTCAATCGACTTTTCGGCGGGTGGTTTCGATGCCAAATATGGCGATAAAATGTCGTCGGTTCTCGACATAAAATACCGCAAACCTACCGAGTTTGCAGGAACGGCATCTGCAAGTTTTTTAGGCGGTTCGCTTCAACTGGAAGATTTGAGCAAAAACGGGAAATTTTCACACATAACCGGGGTCAGATATAAAACCAACCGATATCTGCTGGGCACTCTCGACGATAAAGGCGAATATAATCCACGTTTTGTCGACTTCCAGACTTACCTGACTTATAAATTCAACCGTTCGTTCGATGTTTCTTTCCTCGGAAATCTGGCCAAAAATCAGTACGATTTTATGCCTCAAAGCCGCGAAACCAGCTTCGGAACAATCAACCAGCTTTACAATGCAACAGTTTATTTTGAAGGACAGGAAGCGGACCAGTTTGTAACCACGACAGGCGCACTGGTCGCAAATTATCACCCCGGAGAAAAGCTAAACCTGAAATTTATTGCCTCGGCTTTTCAATCGAAAGAAGCCGAAACTTACGATATTGATGGGAAATACTATCTGAATGAACTGGAACAGAATACTCAAACAGGAACCGCCGACAGTTCGCTTAACATTGGTGTTGCTGAATTTCTGAACCATGCCCGAAATTACCTGGATGTCAGTGTTTATAGTCTGGAACACAAAGGAGCCTATAACTCTGAACATCACTTATTAAACTGGGGCGTCAAAGCGCAAATTGAAAAAATTGACGACCGTATGAATGAATGGGTTTTGCGTGATTCGACTGGTTATGCAATACCATATCAAGGCGACAAAATCGAGTTGTTCAGCACTACCAACATGAAATACAACATGAATTCGACCCGAATGACCGCATTCATTCAGGATACCTACCAAATACCAATCGGGAAAGGAGCTTTGTACGCCACTGCCGGAATCCGAACACAATACTGGACCTACTCCGGAGAATTGTTGGTCAGTCCGAGGGCAACTTTACGCTATTATCCTGAATGGAATTCAAATTTCGTGTTCCATCTTTCCGGAGGAATTTATGACCAGCCCGCATTTTACAAGGAATTGAAAGACCGCAATGGGATCATCTATCCAGATACCAAAGCACAACGGTCTGCACAAGTGGTTTTTGGAACCGACTACATTTTCAGGGCATGGGACCGTCCGTTCAAATTTACTTCCGAAATGTACTACAAATTCATGTCGAACCTCACGCCCTATCAGATTGATAATGTGCGAATCCGTTATTTACCTGATCAAAAGGCAAAAGGCTACGCAACCGGCCTCGACATGAAAGTAAACGGTGAATTCGTGAGCGGTATTGAATCATGGGCAAGCCTTTCGGTAATGAAAACGGAAGAAGACATTATTGGAGATTTCTATTATAAATATTACAATCAGGCTGGTGAATTGATCATTCCCGGGGTAACAGCGGATCAGGCACGCGCCTCCAGCCAGATTCAGCATCCGGGATACATTCCCAGGCCAACCGATCAACGCTTCAATTTCAGTGTTTTCTTTCAGGATTATTTCCCCGGAAACCCAACCTGGAAGATGCACTTGACGGCTTTTTACGGATCGCGGCTTCCAACCGGGCCGCCCAATTCACAGCGATACATGGATGTTTTCCGTATTCCACCTTACCGGCGTATCGACCTTGGCTTTTCGAAAGTTTTGATTAATCAGGATCACAAAAAATTCCGGAACAAGGCATTCAATTCAATCAAAGACATGTGGTTAAGCATGGAAGTCTTCAACCTGCTGGGAATCAACAATACCATTTCGTATTTATGGGTGGCCAACAATTCGGGCGATATGTTTGGAGTACCCAATTACCTAACCAAACGAAAATTAAATCTGAAACTGACTGTAAAATTTTAAACGATGAAAATTCAGATATTTCAGGCCGATGCTTTTGCGGCCAGCCTTTTCAAAGGAAATCCTGCCGCAGTGGTGCCGTTAAAACAATGGCTTCCAGACGAACTGATGCAACAAATCGCACTGGAAAATAACCTGTCTGAAACCGCTTTTTTCATTCCGGAAGGCGATCATTTTCACATTCGCTGGTTCACACCCAAAGCAGAAGTGAAACTTTGCGGTCACGCCACGTTGGCAACTGCACATATCCTGTTCAACGAACTTAATTTTCAGGAAGAGCAAATTGAATTCAACAGCAAAAGCGGGACTCTGACTGTGAAAAAAGTGGAGGACAAACTACAACTCGATTTTCCTGCTGATTTTGCTCAAGCGACAGAAGCAGTTGCTGTTTTTGCAGAAGCTTTCGGCGTTCATCCTTTAGCAACCTTCAAAGGAAGAACTGATTATCTTTTGCTGTTTGATTCAGAAGAAACAATTCAAAAATTCCAGCCAGATATTTCATTATTGCTGTCGACCAATGCCCGTGGAATAATGGTTACAGCCAAAGGAAACGAAGTTGATTTTGTGAGCCGTTTTTTTGCTCCGGCAGTTGGCGTAAACGAAGATCCGGTGACAGGTTCGGCACATACCACGCTGATTCCTTTCTGGGCCAACCGGTTAAATAAAACAGAAATGACGGCTCTTCAACTCTCGGCCCGTGGCGGCCAATTGTGGTGTACACTTTCCGGCGACCGGGTTTTAATTGCCGGAAAAGCTGTGACTTATCTGAGGGGAGAGATTGAGATTTAGCATTATCTTCAATAAAACTTTCTCCCCTACCCGCTTGTTTCCCTTTTCAAATCTGAAAGAGAAACATGGAACAATTCACTCATACCAATGCACTGATTCACGAAACATCGCCGTATTTGTTGCAACATGCACATAATCCCGTTGACTGGCAACCGTGGGGCAAAAAAGCATTGAATCAGGCCAAATCAGAAAACAAACTTTTACTCATCAGTATTGGCTATTCGGCCTGTCACTGGTGCCATGTGATGGAGCACGAATCGTTTGAAGATCCGGAAGTGGCGCAAATCATGAATGATCATTTTGTTTGTATCAAGGTTGACCGGGAAGAACGACCCGACATAGATCACATTTACATGACTGCCGTTCAGCTTTTAACCGGACGCGGTGGCTGGCCACTCAACTGCATTGCTTTGCCAGATGGCCGTCCAATTTGGGGTGGAACCTACTTTCAGAAAGAGAACTGGATAGAGGCATTGGAGGCTGTTTCCAAATTTTATGCTGAAAACCCGAAAGAAACACTGGAATATGCGGCAAGATTGCAAGAGGGAATCGAGCAAAATTCGCTGGTTCCCATTTCAAGTGAAAGTGCAGGGATCGATCCATTGCTATTGCCTTCGCTTTTAAAAAAGTGGCAAAGCTATTTTGACACAAAAAACGGTGGAACCAAAGGCGCACCCAAATTTATGCTCCCGAATAACTGGCAGTTTCTATTGCAGGCGGGACAACAATTCCAGGATCAGCCCATTCTTGATCAGGTGAAACTTACCCTTCAAAAAATGGCTTTTGGCGGACTTTACGATCAGATTGGAGGCGGTTTCGCCCGTTATTCGACCGACGAAATCTGGAAAGTTCCGCACTTCGAAAAGATGCTTTACGACAATGCGCAGCTTTTGCAACTTTATTCTGAAGCATACCAGGCTGATCCAAATCCGCTTTACCAGCAGGTCGTTTCAGAAACAGTAGGCTTCCTGAAACGGGAATTGTTTTCTCCTGAAAACGGATTCTATTCGGCGCTTGATGCCGACAGCGAAGGCGAAGAAGGAAAATTTTATACTTGGACAACACCTGAATTGCAACAACTTTTGTGTTCCGGTTTTGAACTTTTCAGCGAATATTTCAATGTGAATTCGCTGGGATTTTGGGAACACAATCAATACATTTTGATGCGAACGGAAGACAATGAAACGTTTGCAGCCAAACATCAGCTTTCAGGAGATGAACTGGAAACAAAAATTTTAAACTGGAAACAAATCCTGCTGAAAGAACGCGAAAAGCGTATCCGTCCGGGATTAGATGATAAGATTCTGACCTCCTGGAATTCGCTCACGATTTCAGGATTAATCAGCTGCTACAAGGCTTTTGGCAATGAGAAATATCTGGAACTGGCATTAGCCAATGCTAACTTCCTGAAACAAAAACTGATGAATGGTGATGGCCAAATACTTCATTCGTACAAAAATAATCAGGCCAAAATTTCCGGGTTTCTCGAAGACTACGCTTTTACAATCGAAGCTTTTACTGCACTCTTTGAAGCTACCGGACAAAAGGAATGGCTTGACATTGCTCATCACCTTGTTGAAATAACGCTTCAGGAGTTTTTCGACAGGCAGAAATCGATTTTCTATTTCACCGCCAGTCAACAACAGGATCTGATTACCCGAACCATTGAAATTCATGACAATGTCATTCCTGCGTCAAACTCAGTAATGGCCAAAAATCTGTTCCGCCTCTCCTATTTGCTTGATCGTCCAGATTATCTAAAAACTGCACAAAAGATGCTGAATTTGGTAAATGGGAAAATGGCCGAATATCCATCAGGTTATAGCAACTGGACGCAACTCTTGCTAAATTTAATAAGCGATCATTTTGAAGTTGCCATTGTAGGCGAAAAGGCAATGAGTCTGCTGAACAAACTTCAGAAAAACTATTTACCTAATGTTATTTTCTGCGCCGGAACAACTGAAGATGACTTGCCCTTGCTTCAGAATAGACATGTTTCAGGAAAGACATTGATTTACATTTGCCAAAATAATAGCTGTCAGCTTCCCGTTGAATCAGTTGAAGAAGCGATCTCGTTGATTCGGAAATATCAGAATAGGAATGACAACTTAATGACTAAAAATTATGAATAGAAAATTATGTCTTTTCATTGCCATGAGCCTCGATGGTTTTATTGCCAAACCCGATGGCGACATCAGCTTCTTAAATCAGGTAGAGCTGGAAGGCGAAGACTATGGTTATTCCAAATTTATCAATACAGTAGATACGGTCATTTTAGGCCGAAAAACGTACGACAAAATCCTGTCGATGGGCGTTGAATTCCCATACGGCGACCGTCAGGTTTTTGTGATAACCAGAAATCCGCGACCAGATTCCGGCAAGACAATATTCATTTCGGGAAACCTCGCCGATTTAGTCAGGTCGTTAAAAAACCAGCCCGGCAAACATATATACTGCGACGGCGGCGGTGAGACGATTAACCTTTTACTTCAGGAATATTTAATCGACGAAATGACTGTTTCGGTCATTCCTGTGTTGCTGGGCGAAGGAATCCGGCTTTTCGGACAGAACGGTTTCCCGGAGCAAAAGCTGCAACTGATCAGTTCGAAATCGTTTGAAAAAGGTCTGGTTCAACTGCACTATATTCGAACTTAGTGGCGCTACTCCCTTCGACTGCCTATCGGCACTCAGGGAGTAGCGCCACTTGGATGAGACTCATCGATCTTCCGTCTTCGAACTTCTGACTTTTACTCTTTGACTTTCCACTGGCAATCCGTATTTTGCAGGCATAAACAATCTTGATTTGATCTGCAATGAAAGTATTTCTATTTTTAATCTTTTGCCTGATATTCCTGAATTCTTTTGGGCAAGCCGACAAACAACAACTCGAACGCGAATTATTTAATCTGCCCAATGTTTCATTCACCGAAGCAACAAAACCCGGAGATCCCTATCTGACTTATGATTTGATGGTGGAACAACCCATCGATCACCAGAATCCGGAGAAAGGCTCGTTTTATCAATGGGTGCAGTTGCGGCACCGGGGCTTTGATTTACCAACTGTTATTGAAACCAACGGATATTTTATGTCGCGGGGCAAAAACGAGGTTGAGCAAATTCTGAATGCCAATAACATCAGTGTTGAATTTCGCTTCTTCGGAAAATCGGTTCCCGACTCACTCCAATGGCAATACCTCACCAACACGCAGGCAGCAGCCGACCTTCATAACATCAACCAACTTCTCAGGCAAATCTACAAGGGCAAATGGATCAGTACCGGCATCAGCAAAGGCGGGCAAACAACCATCTATTACAAATACCTCTATCCTGATGACGTTGACATGGCCATTCCGTATGTAGCCCCAATCGACAATGCATATGAGGATACCCGGCTCTACACATTTATGGATACCATTGGAACGCCGCAAATCCGCCAACGAATATTCGATTTTCAGAAGATTTTGTTGATGAACGAAGACGAGGCTGTAAAAAAGTTGCAATGGTATGCGAAAGGCGCCAAGATGAGTTTCAATTATGTGGGAGACTTTGGAAAAGTTTTCGAATATGCTGTATTGGAATATCCATTTGCCTTCTGGCAATGGGGACGTTCGGCCGACAGTATCCCGACCAATAAAAAGCTCGACGATTATCTTGACGAATTGATGAAAACATCAAGCATTTCCAATTTTTCGGATTCCGATCTTAAAATGTATGGCCCGCACTACTACCTGGCCGCATCAGAAACCGGATATTACGGCTATAACATTGCTCCGTTCAAAAAACACCTCAGGCATTTTACCTCGAATCCTTCGGCTACTTTTCCTCCTAAAGAAGCCAACGCCAAACCCACCGATGGTTCATTTCACGCTGGTCTGCAAAAATGGCTTGCCGAAAAAGGAAATAACATCCTTTACATTTACGGTGGAATCGATGCGTGGTCAGCCGCCCGCGTGTTGGTTTCCGACAAGGTCAATTCCAAATCGTTCCTGATTCCGGGAGCAAGCCATGGCGTTGCCCGAATCAAGAATTTGCCTGAAACCATGAAAAAAGAATTTGTTGGAAAGATTAAAGAATGGACAGGATTGAAGGCAAAAACTGAAATCTTGAACTAATTTTTTAATCTACACTAAACGGAAATTTCATCATTTTCTCAAAATAAATCATCTTATTCCGAGAGATGGGTTCCTCCAGTGTCATTTGGTTATAACCAATAATGCATTTTGAGTTTTTCTTGTCAACTCGTTGCAGATAATTCATGTTAATGTATGTTGAGCGGCTTGTCTGGAAAAGTGCGGGTGAGTTTAATATGCTCGCTACTTTATACAGGTTTCGGGTTACTGTCTCCATTGTGCCGTCATTCATCACTACATTGCAATTGTTCGAATTTGACATCAGCAAGACTATGTTCTTGACATCAATAAAAAGCATCCCTTTGGTTGTTGGAAGTTTGATTTTTGGGGAACTTACTTGCGAATTAATAAATACATCTAACTTCTTTTCGCGCTTTTTCTTTTCAGCCTTTGCTTTATATTTTTGTATCACTATTTCCAGGTCAGCTATGCAAAAAGGCTTTGTCAGGAAATCAAGAGGCTTAATATCTAGTGCATCGTAGGCGTAATGTTGATGTGCTGTTGTGAAAACAATCTCTGTGTAGAAATTCTCTGATTGAATTTTGTCCGCAACTTTCAGTCCATTCATATCGGGCATATCGATGTCAAGAAAAACCAATTCAGGTAGAGCTTCTTTTGCCAGTTCTAATCCTTTTTTTGCAGCAGTTTCTTTTCCTATGACCTTAACGGATGGGAATTGACGGAGATACATTTCAAGCAAGTTGATTGCATCGGGTTCGTCATCAATGATAATGGCAGAAATAGTTGTTTGATCCATGAGAACATTATTCTGTGTCTAATTTGCTTAAATTTCTGATATGAGTTTTACCTCCTTTGATTTCGTATTCTTTTCCATCAGCCGATAAGACGATAATGTTTGCATTTCGGTATATTTTGCGGATAAATCGTTGGTTGATCAAATGAGATCGGCTAACCCGCAAAAAATTGAATTGACTAAGCATTTCTTCGAATTTCAAAAGGAACTGGCTGCTCAATTCATTTCTGTCTCTGGTTAAATAAAGTTCAGTATAGAAACCCGCAGCTTTGCAGAAAATTAATTCGTCAGGATTTAGCATGAAATACCCTTTGGTCGTGGGAAGCCTTAGTCTTGCTTCTTCCGTAGTCCTTTCGATCATTTGGTCGATCCGTGATTGATTGTTGGTTTGTTTGGCCTCAAAAACCGTATTTATAATCTTCAGTAGTTCATCTTTAAGGATAGGCTTTAATAGATATTTAAATATCCCGTTTTGTATGGCAAAAGCAGCATGCTCTTTGGTTCTTGAAACAAGAACCAAAGTCGTTTCGGTTAGTTTTGTTTTAACAAATTCAATCAGCTCTTTTTCAGCCCTCCCTTTTGAAGGATAATCGAAAAGGATGATGTCGGGATTACTGTTAATTACTTTAAGTATTGCCTGATCTGTGCTGTTCGCAGTTTCAATTTCTGAAACCAACGGATTTGCCTGAAGGATTTCAACGGTGTGATCCATCGATTCCTGCTCACTATCAATAATTAAGATGCTTGTTTTGTGGTTATTCATTCCCCTGATCATTATTTATTGAATAGCACTAAAGATAATAATATCTGATATTTGATTTGTAAGAAAATGAAAAAAATTATGATTTACTTCTGAGCATTGAAAAATATGTAAATGATAAATTGGATTTGATAAATGAATCTGGGTAAGCAACTAAATTTATTCAAGCTTTAAAATGTTCAATGTATTCTATGTTTTCTCTCCAAGTCAATTTATCCTAATTGTCAAAAAAAACTATTATTGAATTTATCGAATGAAAGATAAATAAGTATTGATTTCGTCTAATCAATTGCCTTTTATTGATTTCTAAATTGGCTTAATTGTCAACAGATTAGCCATATTTCGCCTTATTTGTTATTTGTTTCTTTGTCAGTTAGGTTTCCGTTTCTAATTTTTTTATATTTAAAAAGGAAACCATAACGGAATTTGATTGTTTATCAAGAAGATTTTAAAAATGGTTTCATTACATACTAAAGACTAATCCTATTTGAATGAGAAAAGTTATTCTTCTCCGGTACGCTCAATTACATTTGAAAGCATTTATTTCCCTTTTGTTTTTATCCATCTTTTTAATTTCTGGAAATCCGGTAACAGCTCAAACTTCTGATGAAGAAGATGAGTCTGCGGTTGAAATTCATTCGCATAATGATATA
>Ga0208789_1000434_pt1 | contig 40943 bp, 34 predicted proteins | sample Methanotroph_Enr_FD_187368 | JGI IMG/M metagenome (GOLD analysis project Ga0208789, IMG submission 187368) | Enriched soil microbial communities from Old Woman Creek wetland in Ohio, USA - Methanotroph_Enrichment_5 (SPAdes) (version 2) | ecosystem: Environmental > Terrestrial > Soil > Wetlands...
AATTGCCGTCCCATTTATGGGACGAATAAAATGATATAGATTTACACGGCTTTAGCCAAATTTTAAATACTATTTGGCTAAAGCCCGCTCGAACTTGTTCGCTTTGCTTGCAAAGAATGTGTTTTTTTACCATCAACTCGTCCCATAAATGGGACGGCAATTGATACAAAAAATACGACATTATATTGTTCACATTACTTAGTTCAATGAAATGGTGTTTTTATTTTCTTTCCAGCAAAGATGTGTTTAGATATTTTATGCAAAAAAATGTGGCGATTTTCACACTTCTAAATTTAGCCAACAATGAATTTTAAGATTTTCATTAGACCCAAATTTTGAGTACTAATAAAATATTCATTATTTTTAAACAAACAAAGGTGAATATATGTTTATAAAAGCAATTCGACATCTTCATATTTAACTTTATTTAAGAGTCAATATTTTATACATGTATTGTTTTTAATTAGGGGAATAGACTTTTTTTATGGCAATTTAATGCGAATGTCAAAAATTGCAAGTTTCCATGCTTTTCCTAAAACAAAATGCATGCCTGTTTAGTTATATAATTTTATTACATTTGTCCTGTTTTGTAATTACTTACTAATAATCAAAAAAACTAAAAATTAATTATTATGGGTTTAGTCTCTGAATTTAAAGCCTTTGCCATGCGTGGCAATGTAGTAGATTTGGCAGTTGCCGTAATTATTGGCGGTGCATTTGGAAAAATTGTGACTTCGTTTGTTGCCGATGTTGTTATGCCCCCTATTGGATTATTGGTAGGTGGTGTAAATTTTACCGACCTGAAATGGGAGATGAAACCAGCCGAAATGGTGGCTGGAGTTCAGAAAGCCGCTGTAACGCTGAATTACGGCAACTTCCTGCAGGTAACTTTTGATTTCCTGATAGTAGCTTTTGTAATTTTCATGGCTATAAAAGGACTTACCTCACTTTCAAAGAAAAAAGAAGAAGCCCCTGCTCCTCCTGTACCTACAAAAGAAGAGCAATTGCTTACCGAAATTCGCGATTTATTGAAGAAGTAATACCGTTTGCACAAATAATTATAGTCCAATTTCGACTTCGTCTCATTGAGCCTGTTTATTTGTATCGCTACGACATTAACCACAGTCCGGCTATAAAACAGTTTGGACTGTTTCATAATCACAGATGGCATAATAAGCTACTCTTCAAAAGTAAAATGCCCTGTTTGCAATTATTTATTGTGAATAGGGTATTTTTGTAGGCAGATTTCCATAGTTTCGTCGGGATAAAAGGGTTTCTTCATCGATTTTTGCTTGGTTATCATGTGAATATGCCCCTATCTTTGCAACATAAAATTTAAAACACAAATTATTATGGAAAATGAAGTAAAAGATTCGTTTCGTTCGGGCTATACCAAAGGTCTTGGCTTCGGACTTGTATTGATGCTGATAGGCGTTGTTTTTCTTGGTCTCAATTTTGGATTGATACCCGGACAACTAAGACATGTTATTATTTCATGGCCGATGTTACTCATTGTAATTGGGGTGGGCAATTATTTTAAACGTCATATTTTTTCAGGAACAATCCTGGTACTGATCGGGAGCTTCTTCCTTATTCCCCGGTTTATAGAGGCTTACCCAAGCTACTTTCCCGGATTCAATGGCGACTTTACCCATATTTACTGGCCTTTATTGCTTATTGCTGCAGGCATTCTGTTTATTACCGGTCGTCTTTTCGGTCCTAAGTGGGGGTTCAACGAATGTAATTATAAGCACAATCAGTGTCAGCACCACCGTCAGCACCACCGTCATTACCGTGAGGACTATTCACAATGGAATACCAATGGGTTTTCAAAAAACAGCGTGTTTGGAAGCGGTGAACATATTGTACTCGACCCGGAATTTAAAGGTGGCGAACTGAATGCTGTGTTTGGCGGAATAACGCTGGACCTTCGCAGGACTAATCTGCCGGAAGGTGAAACACGGCTGGATGTAAATGCTGTGTTTGGCGGAATCACCATTTTTGTTCCAAGCGACTGGTACATTGAAACCCATCTGGATGCTGTTTTTGGTGGATTCCAGGACAACCGAATGCCTAAAGAACCTCTCGACAAAACTAAAAAGCTAATTATCACCGGTTCGTGCGTATTTGGCGGTGGTGAATTGAGAAATTAAAAAACAGAGGCAAGGAGTTAGTATGCTTTTTATAGTAAATCAGGATTTACAGACAACCGAAAAATGTTACATCCATTTTTAGAAAACACCGCTAAAACCGTTCAATATATCCTGCTTTGGCTGGCCTATGCATTGCTGCAGATATTTGTTTTGTATCCAATTGTTGCATTGCCACCAGGAGTCATTATATTGGACGGCTTTGTTCATGCTGCATTATTTGGCATCTTGGGCATTATGTTGTGGAGCGTTGTGCAATATGGAAATTATGCCGTGTTAAGCGTACAGCAACGGATAATCAATTACATAGCTCTGGCAATACTCAGTATTGGAATCTGGCTGGGTGCCGGATACGGATTGTTTTACTTGATCTACGGCAACGGGGTCAGCACTCAGCTTCTGGAAGTACTTCCTGTTCGCGGATTTATTGGTTTGCTGATTTATCTGTTGATTATCCAGCGTTTCCGGGTAATATTTCAACAAACAGAAAAAGCTGTTGAGCCTGTTGAGGTTGAAATGCAGCAGGCCATTGAGCCACAAAAATCGGGCGGAATTGAGTTATTGGAACGTATTGCCGTTAAGTCTGGCACAAAAATTCACGTGGTGCTTGTTCCGGATATTCTGTATTTGCAGGCCGATGGAGATTATGTCCATATATTTACCCGGGATGGGAAATATCTGAAAGAACAAACCATGAAGTATTTTGAAGAACATTTGCCTGAAAATCAGTTTGTCAGGGTACATCGGTCGGTGATTGTGAATGTGGAAATGATCTCGCGCATTGAACTCTACGAAAAACAAAATCAATTGCTTACGCTTAAAAACGGGCAGCAACTAAAAACAAGTCCTGCCGGATATAAAGCATTACGTTCTGCTTTGAGCCTGTGAACATAATTGCAATCAATCTTGTTTGGAGAAATAAAAACCCGGTACGAAACGGGTTCATTATAGCAAAAACTCATTTTATATAAACTCAAAAAAAATACGCATGAGAAAAATTCTGGTTCCCATTTTATTTGCAGCTATTATCTTAACAAGCTGCGATTCCCTGAGTAAGTTGACTCAATTTGAAATGCCATTTACGGCTTCAGTCACAGTTCCGGCTTCAACACCGATAAACCTTCCCCTTAATTTGCCAACGCCTGAAATTGAAACTAATTCTGCCACCTTCTTTTCGTCAAAGAATATTGATACGGATTTGATTGATCAAATTACCTTAAAGAAGCTTGAGCTATCAGTTACTTCGCCCGCAACCGGGAATTTCAATTTCCTGAAAAAAATTGAAATCTACCTATCGGCAGAAGGATTGGATGATGTAAAAATTGCATCGTTGGAAGATATTCCAAACAACGCGGCTATGCCTTTACAACTTACTGTTGATAGTGTCAATTTAAAGCAGTATATTTTGAAAGATAAATTTGGACTAAAAATAAACACAACTACTGATGAAGTGATAACGTCGGACTATAAAATTGATGTGAAAACGATTTTTCTGGTAGATGCAAAAATTGCCGGCTTATAAAAAAAGCTGACAACTTATTGTCAGATACGCGTAGATTGAAGAAAAACAGGTTGCCTCAAAAAAAAGGATAGCCTGTTTTTTTATGTAAACCTGCGGTATAAAGCAATGTCGTAATCACAGTTTCCCCTCGTCGGCAAAGCTGTAATAGCTGCCACGGGCAATAATTATATGGTCGAGGCAGGTTATCCCGATGGCTTCGCAACCGCTTTTGATCCGTCGGGTTATTTGTTCGTCTTCGTGGCTCGGGCGGTTTTGCCCCGAAGGATGATTGTGGGCCACCACCACAGCGAGTGCCGATTTTTCCAATGCCATTTTGAGCAGCATGGGAATATCCACCACCGTTTGGCGACTTCCACCCTGAGTCAACCGCTTAATTTCTATCACTTTGTTGGCACTATTGAGCAAGCCTACCCAAAATTCTTCGTGCGGTAAATCCACCAACTGAGGCTCGAACAACGCAAACAAATCAATGCTCGACGTTATTTTCTTCCGTTCCAGGATTTCATTGGTTTTGCGGCGCTTGCCGAGTTCCAGCGCCGCCATAATGGTTATAGCTTTAGCTTCGCCAATGCCTTTGAAGCGTTTGCACAAGTCGCTGACAGTTAGTTGAGCCAGTTCATTGATATTATCGTGGCATTCGCGCATGATGCGGCGCGAAAGTTCCACCGCGGATTCGTCGCGGTTACCCGAACCAATCAGAATAGCCAGCAACTCCGCATCCGAAAGGCTCCCGGAGCCTTTGTGCAGCATCTTTTCGCGCGGACGGTCATCTTCTGCCCAATCGCGGATAGTCAATCGTTTATCGTCGGTTAGCATGGGGTCAAAAATACTAAAAAAATTTATTTTCACAAACAAAACAGACTGAATCAACTTTTAAATTCAAAAGAATATATACTTAATTCTACATACAATATCAATTCATTGAACACTGTCTGCCGCAGGTAGGCACAAAAGATTCACAAAAGACAGAAATATCAATTTGAAAGATGCAAAAGATTCATTTCAGTTTTAATTTAGAAAAATAGAGCTAAAAAAAGCTATTTCAACCTCATAGTCGGAATAGCTTTCATTGTACGTGCTGATGTTTTCCAATTAAATCTCTTTAATTTTTAACGGGTTATACGAAATACCTGTGTCATACACATCCATTTGTTCACGTTTCTTAACCCATTTTACCACCACGTTGGTGAGTGGGAGGGCAATGATTTCGTAACCAGTTTTCAGGGCTGTTTGGGTAAGAATAAGCATCAGCAAGGCACTTTGTGGAATTACACCGCTAAATGCAATGGTGAAAAACACCAGCGAATCGGCGCCTTCGCCCACAATGGTGGAAGCTACCGCACGGATGGAAAACCCGCGGCCGTGCTGAAGGATTTTCATTTTGCTCATTACATATGCGTTCAGGAACGAACCGAACAGAAACGCGATGAAACTGGCCACTACAATGCGCTCGGTATTACCCAACACCAAGGCAAAAGCCGACTGGTTGGTAAAATGCTCCGAACCCGGCGCCCAAATGCTGATACGGAATACCAGCACCGCCAGAAAATTCATCAGGAAACCATTCCAGATAATCAGGCGCACTTTGCGATAGCCCCACACTTCGGCAATCAGATCGTTGATAATATAAGACACAGGGAAAATGAGCAAACCGGCAGTACATTCAATGCCGAAAACGGTGATTAATTTTTGCTCAACAATGTTGGAAACGATAAGGCATACTGTAAATAGCAGCCCACACATCATAAATGCGACGGAAACTTGTTTTTTCATAACTCTTGTTTTTTACGTGGTATTCAAGCACACGTTTTTGCAGTTTGCAAAAAGCAACTGCAAAGATAAGGGAATTTTTCTATCTTTTCCAAAGTTTAGAACTTTGGAAAAGATAGAAGCCATTAATAACAAAAGAGACCAGGCATCGCACCCCGTCTCTTATCAAATTAATAAAAACGCAAAAAACAAGTTATTGTATATTCAGGTCGTACGACATACGAGCCTGAATTCCATTTATTTTATCCAGGTTGCGGATTTGTTTCAAAATGCTGTATTGCTCTCCCAACTGAGCTTTCATAACGCGTGTTTCAATATCTTTTCCGAAGTTTTTCATAAACTTGGTGGCAAAATCTTCTTTTACCGGATATTCAGTCACGTTGTACGATTTCAGTTTAGCCTTAGCCACGGCCAGCTTAATAGCATCGTTCAATCCGCCGATTTTATCTACCAACCCAATTCTCAATGCATCCTGACCTGTCCAAACACGGCCTTCGGCAATGGTTTTAATCTGGTCGGGAGTCATTTTACGTCCATCGGCACAACGTTTTACAAACAGTTCGTATCCGCGGTTCACGTAGTTTTGCATCAAGTCGCGTTCTTCGGGTGTAAATGCACGGTTAACCGAAATAGCATCACTCATTTTATTTGTTTTTACGCCATCATAAGTCAACCCGAGTTTTTCGTTCAACCCCTTAACATTCGGGATAACTCCAAAAATGCCTATTGAGCCTGTAATGGTATTTGGCTGCGCCACCACCTGGTCGGCCATACACGAAATATAGTAACCTCCCGATGCAGCATAATCGCCCATAGACACAATCAATGGCTTTTTCTTTTTCAGCATAGCCAGCGCATGCCATATTTGCTCCGAAGCAAAAGCGCTACCTCCCGGTGAACTTACACGCAAAACTACTGCTTTCACAGCCGAATCTTTGGCAACGTCATTAATTGTTTTCACCATTGTTTTAGCCACAATGCCCTCACCTTCCGTATCGGTAATATCTCCAATGGCATAAATCACGGCCACTTTATTTTTATCATATTTGCTGTCGTCAGACAGTTGGTTCATTTCTCCATGCGACACAAAGGTAAGTTCCTCTTTCTTATCCAAACTTTTAGCACTTTTTTTCAAAATGCTGTCAACCTCATCGATATACACCAACTTATCCACCAATTTATAGTGAAGCGATTTTTCCGTTGGTTGGAACATCAACATTTCGTCGGCAAACTTATTCAACGAATCAACTGGAATTTTGCGCGAAGCAGAAACTTCTTTCAAAATTGTATTCCAGATAGAATTCATAAATACGGTTACCTGCAAGCGGTTATCATCGCTCATTTTGGTATTCACGAGTGGCTCAACAGCCGATTTGAATGTACCAACTTTTACAATCTGCATTTCAATGCCCAATTTATCCAGTGTGTTCTTCAAAAACATTGTTTGAGCCGAAAGTCCTTTCAATTCGAGCATTCCCTGCGGATTGAGCAGCACTTTATCGGCAACCGTCACCAGGTAATACATCCGTTGTGAATAATTATCGGCATAAGCCACAATGAACTTTCCGCTTTTTTTGAAGTCGAGCAACGCATTTCTGATTTCCTTTATCGAAGCAATACCACCAACAAGCGAACCGCCTTTGAGGTAAATTCCAACAATGTTATCGTCTTTCTTTGCTTTTTCTATATTAGCCAGTACATCGTCCAACCCAATGATGGTCTCAGCTGTTTGTCCCATAGCATCGGCAAATGCGGCTGCAAAGGGATTATCTTCCGAACGGTCGACCAATTTGCCTTCGAGGTTCAATTCATACACCGAATTCGGTTTCAGTTCGGTAACTTTTTCTGCTGAGCCGGCAATAGCACCAACTATACCAAAGAAAAGAAGAATGCCTAACATGGAGGTGATAATAATACCTACTATCGTGGCGAGCGTAAATTTCAGGAACTGCTTCATACTTTTAATGAATATCGGTTAATAATATTTGTAGAATTTCATTGCAAAGAAAAACATTATTATTTGAATAACAAAATTTATTTATTGTTTTTCGATAAACAAACCTTAATTTATACTCTATTTTCAAACAAATTTCCTGATTTGTTGCATCAATGTTGACTTATCCACACCACCTGCATTCCGCCAGACTACTTCACCTTTACTAAAAATAATAAATGTAGGTACCGCCTGCACCCGGTATTGTGCTGCAATTGCCTGGTTTTTATCCACATCTATTTTCAATACCCTCGCCTGGCCCTGCAATTCTTTTCCCATAGATTCCACAACCGGACTCATAGCTTTGCACGGACCGCACCATGTGGCAAAAAAATCGACTAATACGGGCTTATCACCCTTGATAATTTCATGAAATGTTTCCATATTGATTTGTAACTTATTTGTATTAAAAAACGGGGTGCGGCCAAAAGCCGTACCCCGACTAAATTAATTGAACGCGCGCATGCCACAACGGGCATTGTCAACGGCATTAATTGATTTCAATCATCCGCGCTGGTTTTGGTTTAGCTTCTTCCTTCTTAGGAATGCTCACATTCAAAATACCATTGTCGTAACTTGCCTGTATCCGGTCTCCATCAGCTGTCTGAGGCAACGTAAACGTACGGCTGAACGATTGATAACTGAATTCACGCTTAGTGAATCTTTCGCCTTCTTTAGTCTCGTTTTCTACTTTCTTTTCGGATGAAATAGTGAGTGTATCGTGATCGAGCTCCAATTTAAAATCGCCTTTATCAAATCCAGGAACTGCGACTTCCACTTTATACTCATCTTCATTTTCTTTAATGTTCACCGATGGTAAAGTAGTATTTGTGAGTGAATAATTACGGTTTGACCAATCGAATAAATCGCCTTCAAAAAAACGGTCAAACATCGAAGGTAACTGATTTGAAAATCGAACGAGTGACATAGTTTTATCCTCCATTTTAAAATTATACATATATTTGCTTTCGCGATAGTTTTTATTCAAATAAAATGCCAACACCTCAAAAATGACATTTAGTCACTAACAATCAGTTGTTTAATGACATTCAGACACTTTTACACAAACATTATTTAAACTTATTTGTTTCAATATAACACTAAAAAACTTACTTTCAGAATTATAGAAAAACATTACCTCCAAACAAGGTTCATGAAAAAATGTCATATTTTCGTATTATTCTGAACTGCAACGAGAAAAGGATAAATTCCGGATAAAACAGAACCTGAAAATAATTATTACATTTGCCTGATTAAATCAAACAATTCCGATAACAACGCTTCTATGCTTAAAAAAATAGTGATTTTGGTACTTTGCACCTTTTTTTATCAAATGGGCAATATACTTGTATATGCCGTAAAAGCGTACCCCTTTCCTATGTCCGTTAATCAGCCCGACGGCTCACAACTTACTATCAGGCTGCAGGGAGATGAATCGCACCATTTCCAGACAACAGAAGATGGTTATCTTTTAAAAGCAAACACAAAAGGATTTTTAACCTATGCCAAAATCAATGCAGCAGGCAAGGTTGTAGAAAGTGATTATACTGCACGCAACATCAATAAAAGAACCCGGGCAGAAGTCAAATTCCTGAGTACAATTTCAAAATCAGTAGTGATAGAACGCTTACAAAGTGCTTCTCCGCTAAAAATGAAGTCTGCCATTCAACAACAAAGCAGCAAACAAGGCGCATTTCCACTTAATGGTTCACCCAAATCACTCATAATACTGGTAAACTTCAAGGACAAAGCGTATGTAACTCCTGCGCCTCAAACAGCATTCACAAACTTATTAAATGAAGATGGATATAGTGCTAATGGCGGCACTGGTTCTGCACGCGATTATTTTATAGCTGCATCTTATGGCAAATTTGTGCCTGCCTTCGATGTAGTCGGGCCATACACGCTACCTGAAACGATGGATTATTATGGAGCAAACGATGGGAATGGAGATGATGTGAAACCCCATTATATGGTTGCAGATGCTTGCACCGCGGCAGATAATGCCGGTTTGGATTTCAGCCAATACGACACTGATAATAATGGGTTTATTGACAATGTATTTGTATATTTTGCAGGCAACAATGAAGCTGAAGGTGCTGCAGCTAATACAATATGGCCACACCGTTGGAGCCTGACGGAAGCAAACTACCAGGGAAACCGTATTTTTGATGGGAAAAAGGTGAATGATTACGCATGTACGTCAGAATTAAAGGGAACTTCGGGCGCAGAAATGTGCGGAATAGGTACTTTTTGCCATGAATTCGGACATCTGCTAGGATTGCCTGATTATTACCACACCACTGCCACTGTCAATACCAATACACTCAATGAATGGAGTGTTATGGATGAAGGATGTTACCTTAATTCCAGCCGGACTCCTCCTACATACTCCGTTTACGACCGGTTCTTTTTAGGGTGGCTTATTCCCGAGCAAGTAAGCGCCGGATCTGATTTAACATTACTGCCCATTTACCAGGATAAAACCCAGCCTTTAAATACAAAAAATCAGGCATTTCTATTTTCAGAAACAACGCATAACCTGATTGGGAGAAATCCGAACCCAACTGAATTTTTCATGGTTGAATACCGCAAAAAAAACGGTTGGGATACGTATTTGCCGTCTGAAGGAATGCTTATATGGCATATTCACTACAACGAGACAGCTTGGAAGTTCAACATGCTGAACAACTATGGAGGATCATTGCAAACAGAAATTAATCACATGCACGTATACTTACAACCGTTAAGTGGGTCTGCCACAACACCTGGAACAGCCTTTACTACAGGTTCATTTACCGCTCTTACCTGGTCAGGCACGAATATCAACCGCCCTATTACAGCAATTACAAAAACAAACGATAGCATTACCTTTAAATTAATGGGCGGAACCCCGGATCCGGCAATTACTATCAATGGAACTTTAAATGACTTTATCACAATAACGGGAACACCTTCTGACACACGGAACATAGTAATCAGAGGCACAGCAATGAAAGATACTGCACGAATATCATTAACTGATAAAAATCACTTTGACATTAAACATTCACAGGATAGCACCTGGGCAAAAAGCCTGGAACTGATACCGGCGTCGGGTAACATGCTTGACACCATTCAAATTCGATACAATCCAACTGTTGGCGGACTCCATACAGATCAGATCGTAGTTACGAGTACAGGAGCAGCCAGTGCAAATTTGCAATTGACCGGAATTGCCTCAGTTCCATACATTCCAAATGTACCAATAACGGTTGTGGGGAAAATTGACAACTTAATTCAATTCCCTGCAACAAAGCTAAATACAACAAAAACGAAATCTTTCAATATTAAAACTACAGATATCACCGACACGTTGACGTTGGTTGTTACAGGAGCAGATGCCGGTATGTTTACCATTTCTGTTAGCTCATTGACAAAAGATGAAGTAAACGCAACCACAGGAAAAAACATATCCTTAAATTACAAGCCTACTTCAAGCGGAATTCATTCGGCGGTTCTTACTTTTTCAGGCGGAGGATTAAGTGCTGATAAAACAATTATACTTCGGGGCGAAGGAAAATGACACCAACTTTACACCTAGTATTTCGAGATTTCTGACATCGAACCAAACGTATAGAACAATAAAATGAAGACGTGATTGAGCTTTATTGTGTGTAACCGGCATAATCAGGACAATACAAAAGAGCCGGGAATAAATCGTTATTCCCGGCTCTTTTGTGAGGCTTTATCTATAATTATATTAAAGTGTATAAGAGGCTGTCAGCGAAAATCCTTGAAGCAAATCGTTGCTTTTTGAAGCCGGATACGGCGGTTTGAATCCATCCAAATAATCTGAAAAAGTGTACATTAAACCAATTTCAGCACCAATTGAAAACTGACTGTCAATATCATACTTATAACCAACACCGTAAGGAATGACCGGTGTAACATCATTTTGCCTGTACTTATAATAAGTGTACCTTATAGGAGTATTAAGAGCGGCATCACTTGCCATAACTCCCAATCCCAGAAAACCATAAAGAGTATTTGGCCATCTTCTTCTAAATTTTTTCCCGAAATGATAATAGTACTCCCCCTGGCCGCCTAATTGAAATGCATTAGTTACAAATGAATAATTCCTGGGCGTTTTTATATCATTCCCGGTAAAGTGATCATATCTTAAAGACACTTTATAACCAAAAGCACCAGAAAATGTATTCCTATACCCAAAAGCAAAATTCTGGTTTTGAAACATATTTTGATTGATGACTGTACCAAAAATACCCTTAGAACAATCCGGGTCAGCAAAACTGTAGCTCGGACCAAATGAGAAAACCAGTGCACTTGTACTTTGTGTTCTATGACCAATCAACCCATTTCTCCGTTGAGCCAGAAGAGTGGAAAAAGTAAGCGTGACGAGAAAAATAGATAACAATATTTTTTTCATTCCTGATTGGTATATTTCTATTTACTAAGATATTGGCAACAAAAGTACAAAAAAATTGAAAATTTCTGCCTAATCCATAGCAAAAGTTAGAATAAATATGGTATTAATACCGGAAACTGCTTCCGCCTACAAACTCACGCAACAAAGAAGTAGGCGGGATTTCACGGTCATGGATAGGCACAAAATAATTCAGAAACTTTATCATCCTGTGTGCCTCGGTATATTCATCACAATATTTAGGAACCTCTGCCAAAATAGGCTCGGCATGTTTTTTCAGTACTGCCAGCTCAAATAAAAGCGCTGAATTGAACATTACATCCGCATTTTCCTGAAACGGAAAAATCCATTTTTCTTCACCACGCCTTACACTTGGCCAGCGGGCAATCGTTTCGCGGGCAGAATAATTCCGGAAACGGTAATCACGGATAATCCGCCTGAGCAAACGGGTATCGGCTGTCGGAATCCAGTTGTGGTTATCAATAGAAATAGTCGTAAGTGCCGAAACATATATTTTAAAAGTGGTTTCTGCAGGAATTTCCGGAATAAGCTCCGGGTTCAGGGCGTGAATTCCTTCCATTATCAGAACAGTATCATCAGTGAGTTTCAGCTTTTCGCCCCGAAAAGAGCGTTTACCATCCTCGAAATTGAACACCGGGAGTTCAACCTCATCTCCGGCAAGCAATTGTTTCAGGTTCTGGTTGAATAAATTCAAATCCAATGCATGCAAGTGTTCAAAATCCCAATCGCCTTTTTCATCGCGTGGGGTATCATCCCTGTCTACAAAATAATTGTCAAGCGATAACACAACCGGCTTCAATCCGCTCACCATTAACTGAATGGAAAGACGTTTACTGAAAGTTGTTTTACCCGATGAAGAAGGACCGGATATAAGTACAATACGCACCTTCCTGGAATGTTGGGAAATCATATCGGCAATCGATGCCACTTTCTTTTCATGCAAAGCTTCTGATACTTTTATCAGGTTGAATGACTGGTTATTACGGCATGAAATATTAAATTCTCCAACGTTGTTCAGGTTCATAATTTTGTTCCAACCCATATATTCTTTAAAAATATCAAAGATTTTGGGTTGAAGAACAATTTCTTCAAGTTCTACCGGATTTTCGCGGTTTGGAACCCGCAACAGCATTCCATCGAAATACGGCACCAAGTCGAAAATTCTCAGATAATCTGTTGTTGGCATTAAAACACCGTTATAATAATCGATAAAATCATCAATCCGGAAAAACCTGCAATATGGGGTTCCCAGCGTTTCAAAAAGAGCGATTTTATCTTTTTGAAGTGCCTGATTCGCGAATAATTCCTTCACCTCACTGGTTTGTTTTTCTTCTGTATAAATTCGTTTCCCTTGAGAAATAATCAGATTAACACGTTCTTTTAACTGTAAAATTAAATCAGGAGTCATATCCTGGTTCAAGTTTTCCAACTTGCAATAATACCCTTTTGAAATAGGGTGTTCGATAAGAAGAATTGCCTGGGGAAATAATTCCGAAACTGCTTTGGCTAAAACCATGCTCAATGTCCGCACATAAACCCGCATTCCCGATGGAGAACTTGAGTCAATAAAATCGATATCCTTGGGTTTATAGACCAAAAAATTCAGATCCTCTACCTTGTAATTCACACGTGCTGCAACAACACGGTACTTGAGGTTTATGTTCAGGTTATTGTAAATTTCAATTAGTGAAGTTCCTAAAGGATACGTATGGTATGATTGAGTATTTTTACAAAAAATCGTGACTGATTTCTCCATATTACAGAACGTTTTAAATTGACATTTTACATAAAAACCGTGGTAAAATTACATTATTTTTTTTAATTGTATTTATTTGAGTGTATCTAAATTTTAAATTACATTTGCAGCCAACTTTCAATAAAAGTAAAATATAACATTTCTAACCGGCCGTTTTATTTAAAAACTGTCTTTTCAACAAACGATAGCAACTATGAACTTATTTAATGTTTACCCGCTTTTTGATATTGAAATTGCAAAAGGAATTGGATGCAGAACCTATGATAATCATGGCATTGAGTACCTCGACTTGTATGGAGGACATGCTGTAATTTCTATTGGTCATTCTCATCCTTACTATGTACAGAAACTGACTCAACAATTGGAAAAACTTGTTTTTTACTCCAATTCTGTACAAAATAAACTGCAGGTAGAACTTGCCGAAAAACTCGGCAAACTATCAGGATACGAAGATTATTCGTTGTTTTTGGTGAATTCAGGTGCAGAAGCAAACGAAAATGCCTTAAAATTAGCCTCATTTCATACCGGACGCACAAAAGTAATTGCTTTCAACAAAAGTTTTCATGGCCGTACTTCGGCAGCAGTACGCGTAACCGACAACCCTAAAATTGTAGCCCCGATAAACGAAGGATTCGAAGTGGAATTTCCGGCGTTGAATGACATAGAAGCGGTTCGTAAATCCTTACAGAATAAAGATGTTTGTGCCGTAATCATTGAAGGGATACAAGGTGTAGGCGGAATTCGTACGCCGGATGCCGAGTTCCTGCAAGCCTTGAGTGCCGAATGTAAAGCTACGGGAACCATTCTTATTCTGGACGAAGTACAGTCCGGCTATGGTCGTAGCGGAAAGTTCTTTGCCCACCAGCACGCCGGTATTCGCCCGGACTTAATTACTGTGGCCAAAGGCATGGGAAATGGATTTCCAATCGGTGGTGTGCTTATCAGCCCGATATTCGAAGCATCACACGGTTTGCTTGGCACCACTTTCGGCGGAAGCCATTTGGCTTGCGTGGCAGCTATTGCCGTGCTGGACATTCTCAAAGTAGAACATCTGATGGAAAATGCGGAGAAAATCGGGAATTATCTGCTGGAAGAAATGAAAAAGATTCATCAGATCAAAGAGGTTCGCGGCGTAGGATTAATGATTGGAATGGAATTCGACAAACCCGTAAAAGAACTTCGCAACAAGTTATTATTTGAGAAAAAGATATTTACCGGAGCCAGCGGAACAAACACAATCCGTCTCCTTCCTCCGTTGTGTTTATCAAAATCGGATGCTAATTTGTTTTTGACCAGTTTTAAAGAAGTTATTGAATCTACGCTTACCGATTGATTCGATATTTAAAACCTCAATACATGAAACGAGTCCCGTTTGGGCGGGACGAGTTTCATACGACCTTTAAAAATCAATTATTATCGTATGAAACACATCTGTATTCTTGCCCTGGCCCTGTTTCTGTCTTCCCACCTTTTTAGCGAAGAACCGGCTCATTTGGACAGGACTACACTCAATACGGGTGAAGTCTATGTCGGCGAAATAGTTGTAAAAACCGCCGAGATGGTTATGATTAAAGCAAAAAGCGGTACACGCTATCAATTCCAGCTCACTGAAGTCAGGCAAATTGAGAAAACGCCTGTTACCGCCATCCCCGAAACCCAATCAACCAATACCATTACCCCTACCCTGCCGGTTGGAAATTTCACCGGACTAATGGAAATTGCCTGTGGAATTTCAAATGCAAAGTTTGCGTTTGCAGCTTCGCCCAACGCGCAGGTTTCACTGGCCTTTGGAAATAAAAAAGTATTTGGAAAAAACCTGTTTTTAGGACTCGGAACCGGATACAACCACACGTTTATTGAATCAAACTCAACTTCGCTCGGGTTAATACCGGTTTTTGCACGTGTCCAAAGTGCTTTAAACAAAAACCGCACGGCTCCTTATATTGGCATGGATGCCGGTTACGCATTTTCAACAAATCCCGATTATGGAGGGGGCACATTAATCAAAATCTCACTTGGAATCACGCACAGGTTAAACTACAAGACAGTATTGATTGCGGGTGTTTATGGCGGCCTGAACTCAATTTCCGGAAATCTCACCGAAACAAATAATCTTGGGACTTTTACTTATGAAGGAAATACGATGATGAAAAACTTCGGAGTAAAACTGGGACTGCAGTTTTAGAATTCATTCGTTTTCATAAACCCGCACACTTCAGCAATGCATTTTTCAATTGATTTAAATTGAAAACCAATGGTTTTCGTAATTTTCATACTTGAATAATACTCTCGTTTTGTTGCAGTCCGGGCAGTTCCACGGTCAATTACGGAACAAAAACCAAATATTTTACTGAACATTTCCATAATAAATCCAACCAACCAAAGCGGCTGTTTCCCAATGCCAATAAACGGACGGCGTTTGCCAAAACCATCAGCCATCCAACTCAGTATTTCTCTATTGGAACAATTCTCTCCCACCATAATGAACCGTTCACCTGAAATATTTGATTTTATCAGTTGAATCATGGCTTTTACCACATCCTGCACATCTACATAACCCGTTCCGCCATTGGTATAAAACGGAAACCCGGCACGGACCTTTACAAACAGTTGCGAGCTTCCATTTTCGGAGCCCGAAACGCCTAAAATAACTCCCGGATTGACAATAACCGCATTCAACCCTTTTTCAATTCCTTTCCATACTTCCTGCTCCGAATAATACTTGCTCCGGGAATAAAGCGAGCGGTTTCTATTTTCCGTCCAAACCGAATTTTCATCTATCTGTTTATCTCCCGATTCGCGCCCGCAAGCAGCAATTGAACTCACAAAACAGAACTTCCTGACACCAGCTTCAAGAGCTGCTTCTACCACATTTCGCGTTCCAACCACGTTTGTGTCCAACATAATATCTGCACTGCCAACGAGCGAGACCACCGCTGCACAATGATAAACTACAGTTACCCCACTCAACGCTTTATTCAATGAATCTACATCCAGCACATCGGCAATTTCCCAATCGATTCGTTCAAGATAATCATCGGGATTGGGAGTATAAAAACTAAAGATAGTATGTAACGGCTCCAGATTACTTGTGGTACGTCGAATTGATTTCACACGGTCATTTTCCTGTAGCAAATACCACAACAAATTTCCACCCACCAAGCCCGTAGCACCCGTTACCAATATCATTTTATTCTATTTTTGAATTGAACTTCAAAAATACGGAAAGAAAACTGTATTTTTGCACTTAATTTTCCCAAAAAGACGAATCTGCTTACAATATCCTATGCAAACCATTTGTGTTTACTGCGCCTCAAGCACCCAAATTAACCCACGATTTTTCGATGCTGCCAACCGTTTAGGCAAAATTTTGGCCGAAGCCGGAATTTCGGTTGTATTTGGCGGAGGGGCTACCGGACTAATGGGACAACTTGCAGACAGCGTGTTGGCTGCAAATGGAAAAATAAGCGGAATTATTCCCCAATTTATGTGCGACGAAAACTGGCATCACAGCGAACTCAGTGAGCTGATAGTGGTGGCAACGATGCATGAACGAAAGGAAAAAATGGCCCGAATGGCGGATGCAGTCATTGCATTGCCGGGTGGGTGCGGGACTCTGGAAGAATTACTGGAAGTGATAACATGGAAGCAACTGGGCATTTTCACAAAACCCATTGTCATAGTAAACACCGACGGATATTACAACGCATTGATTGACATGCTTCACCGGGCGGTAGACGAAAAATTTATGCGAGACATCCACAAGAATATGTGGAAAGTGGTGAAAACCCCCGAAGAGGTGCTTGCTGCCATTGAGAATTCAACCAACTGGGATTCAACTGCACGAAGCCTGGCTGCAATTTAAACATACAATCTGAATTCTAATCCACAGAACTAATCAACCATAAGTGATACAGCAGGACACCATACAATTGCTAAACGACAGCGCCAACGTGTTGTCGCCCGATTCGTTGGCCCGCTTGGACTCATTAATCAGAATAGATTCGATAGCAACTGTCGACTCACTGGCCCGAGTCGATTCGTTACACATGGCTGACTCCATCAGAAACGTTATCCGCCTCACCCGTGGGTTTTTAGGTACTCCGCACCCATCCCTGCCACAAACTGAAAATTGGGTCTTCATCGTGTTGATTGCCTTGTTCTTTTTGCTGGTATTTTCTGTTTCACGCTCCGGAAGCCTAATTTCCGAAACTACCAAAAATTTCTTTCAGGTAAAAGAACGTTCCAGTATCTTCAACAAAGCTACTGTTAACGATTTCCAAATACGGCTTTTCATAATCATTTTCGCCATTGGTGTCATAAGTTTGTGCTGCTACTACTTGCTTCACAAACCGGGAACAGAATTTTCCATACTTAAATTCGGCATCGTTCTGGCAATCACTTTTGCATTTTTCGGACTAAAATCACTCCTTATCGATTTGCTGGGATACATATTTTTCGACCCGGCAAGTATAAAAATGGCCAAAGACAGTTATTTTAATATTCTTTCATTATTGGGCCTTGTCTTATTCCCACTTCTCATTATACATATATATATCCCTTACAACATCCACAATATTACTGAGATTATTGGCCTGATAATATGCGTTTTGAGCTACATTCTCATAATTTTCAAATTATTTCAAATATTTTTTCACAAGATTGTAGCTTCGTTTTATATATTGTTGTATCTTTGCACCCTCGAATTTTTACCCCTAATTGCTTTATATCAGGTGTATCAATTGATAGTATAGCACGTTTTATTTACAAAAACTATGGCCTTGAAAATTAAGAAGATACTAGTTTCTCAACCAAAACCAGCCACCGAAAAATCGCCTTATTTTGACATTAGCGACAAGTACAATGTCAAAATCGATTTCCGGCCTTTTATCAAGGTTGAACCAATTTATGCAAAAGAGTTCAGGACTCAGCGCATATCCATTTTAGACCACACGGCTATTATTTTTAATGCACGTCACGGTATCGACCATTTTTTCCGTCTTTGCGAAGAAATGCGTATTACTATTCCCGAAACCATGAAATATTTCTGCGTTTCCGAGTCAGTAGCTTTGTATCTGCAGCGTTACATCCATTATCGTAAGCGGAAAGTATTCTACGGAGCCAGTGGCAAATTAGCCGATTTGGTGACGATCATGAACAAGCACACGGACGAAAAATACTTACTGATAACTTCCGATGTTCAGAATGAGGAAACAACGTCTCAACTGGAAAAATCGAAAATTACGTACAACAAAGCCGTGATGTACAAAACCGTAAGTAACGATTTTGGTCCGGATGAAGAGTTTAACTACGATATGTTGATTTTCTTCAGCCCCGTTGGAATTGGTTCTTTATTGAAAAACTTCCCTGATTTTGTACAAGGCGAAATCGTAATTGGATGCTTTGGTGCCACAACAGCTCAGGCCGCTCGTGAAGCCGGATTGAGATTAGATATCGAAGTGCCTGCTCCGGGAGTAACTTCAATGACCATGGGTATTGAAAATTTCCTGAAAGAAAGCAACAAGAAAACACGAAAATAAATCGTTTCGTAAGAATTATACTATCCCAAGAGTATCGAAGATTTTCCGTACTTTTGGGATAGTTTTATTTTACAGCAATGAACCACCCGAATTCATTTTCCAAACCGGAGCATTTATGCGGCGAAAAACGCATTACCCGGTTATATACGCAAGGCGATGCTTTTATCGCCTACCCCCTGCGCGTGGTTTATCTGATTGGACCGAAGAAAGATAATGCGTCGGCAAGCATTATGACGAGTGTCCCCAAAAAACGATTCAAACGGGCCGTGAAACGCAACCGTTTGAAACGCCTGATACGGGAAGCATATCGGTTAAATAAACAAGAACTTTCGGAAAAATTAAACGAAAAAGAATTGCAGATTCATGTGGCGTTTAATTACGTCTCGGACGAAGTGATGGATTTTGCCCAGATTGAAAAGAAAATGAAAGTAGCCCTGCAAAGGCTGATTGAAAAAATTTGATTTTTTCCCAGAAAATCACCTTACACCATTGGCCAACTGAATTCCACATAAGTATCCATAAATCCAGCCGGTATAAACAAACACCCCATTAGTTTGTTAACTAGACAGAGATCAGAATTATCAATGAAAAAAATACTCCAGTTTATTGTCTTGCTTCCGGTATATTTCTATCGTTACAGCATATCGCCGCTATTCCCGGCACGCTGCCGGTATACGCCTACCTGCTCGCAATATACTATCGAGGCAATAAAGAAACATGGGATCCTAAAAGGCGGCTGGCTGGCCATTAAACGCATAAGCAGTTGCCATCCCTGGGGTGGAAGCGGCTACGATCCGGTACCTTAAAGTGGCTGAAAAGATTGTTTTAATTAAGAAAAATTGTATCTTTGTCTTTCAGTTCATTTTTCATAAAATGTATTTCTATTGAAAAAGCATGCAAAACATATTGCTCTTTATCCTTTTTCGCTCCTTTACGGATTGGCGACAAGCATACGCAATTGGCTTTTTGAGAATGAAATACTCCATTCCACTCGTTTCAATATCCCTATAATTTCTGTTGGCAACCTGGCTGTAGGAGGAACAGGTAAAACACCTCATACCGAGTTTATTCTATCTGTGTTACAGGACGAATGGAAAACTGCGGTACTAAGCCGTGGATATAAACGTAAAACAAAGGGATTTCAGCTGGCCGATGAAAATTCGAACAGCCTGATTTTGGGTGACGAACCTTTCCAGATTCACCAGAAATTTCCCAAAGTGACTGTTTCTGTGGACGAAAAGCGGGTACATGGCGTCAGGAAATTACAATCCTTCCTACCCGATTTACAATTAGTAGTGCTCGATGATGCTTTTCAACATCGGTATATTCATGCCGGAATGTCGGTACTGCTTACCGATTACGCCAATATCTATACCCGCGACCTGCTTCTTCCGGCAGGCAGTCTGCGCGAATGGCACAGTGGAAGTAAACGGGCTAATATAATTGTGGTAACAAAGTGTCCTTTGGATCTCTCACCCATTGATATGCGGGTAATTGAAATGGAATTGAAACCCGAAAACAATCAACTGGTATTTTTCTCCTCTTTCGTTTACGACGAGTTGCAACCTGTATTTCCCGGGGGCATCTCTGAAAGAATCACGTTAGCTGAGCTCAGGGAGAAAAATGCAGGTGTATTGCTGGTTGCCGGGATTGTTTCTCCAGAGCCCATTGTTGAGTACCTGAAGAATTTTACTGAAAATATCGAGACGCTGTTTTATGGTGATCATCATGCCTTTCAGCCAAAAGATTTCAATCTCATAACCAGCAAGTTTGATGCTATTTCCGTAGCGGAAAAAATACTACTGGTAACGGAAAAAGATGCTGCCCGCCTGCTATCAAATCCAGATTTTCCCGAAAAATTAAAATCAAAAACTTATGCTTTACCTATCCGGGTAGAGATACTACATAATCAAGAATCATTATTCATTCAAAAAATCAAAAAATATGTTGTTGAAAATTCAAGAAACCGCTGATTTTCTGCGTACAAGAATCGCAACGAACCCAAAGACCGGTATAATTTTAGGTACCGGACTAGGCAACCTGGTAACTCAAATTACAGAAAAAAACGAGATTCCTTACGAAATAATTCCCAATTTCCCTTTATCAACCGTAGAAGGCCACAGCGGCAAGCTTATTATAGGCAAACTCGGTGGAGTGGATGTACTTGCCATGCAAGGACGTTTTCACTATTATGAAGGTTACGATATGAAAGCTGTTACTTTTCCCGTACGCGTAATGAAAGCGCTGGGCATTGAGACACTGTTGGTTTCGAACGCATCGGGTGGAATGAATCCGGATTTTGAGATTGGCGACCTCATGATTATTACAGACCATATCAACCTTTTTCCGGAACATCCGTTACGTGGTAAAAACTTCACGGAACTGGGAACCCGCTTCCCCGATATGAGCGAGGCCTATTCGAAGGAACTGATTGCAAAAGCGAAGCAAATTGCAGCCAAACACAACATTAAAGTGGTGGAAGGCGTTTACGTAGGTACTACCGGCCCGACATTTGAAACACCAGCCGAATACCGGTATTTCCGCGCAATAGGAGGCGATGCGGTAGGAATGAGTACTATTCCCGAAGTGATTGTAGCAAATCATGCCGGCTTAAAATGTTTTGGAATTTCGATAGTTACCGATCTGGGCGTTCCGGGAAAAATTGTGGAAGTAACCCACGAAGAAGTCCAGGAAATAGGCAACTCGGTGCAACCACTTATGACCCTGATCATGAAAGAATTGATAAGTTAGTGGCCAGTGATTTGTGATTAACTTATTGAAAAAAATCACATTTTAACAATCTCGTAAGAGTTGATTTTGGCATTATTGTTGCACCCTATTGATTATTTTGCACATATAATATTAAAAATAACTTTAAATTTTATTCCTTATGAAAAAGAGAAATGTTTTTGTTTTATTGTTTACAACATCTATTTTGTTTTTATTTACCTCTTGTGTTTCCGATTGGTTTGGTGTAAGGGGAAAAGGGAATTTTGTTACCGAAAGCCGTACAGCTACAGATTTTCAATCGGTACAGTTGCTTACTTCTGCCAATGTCACCATTATAAGGGACACCATGTTCAAAATTGAGGTGGAGGATTACGAAAATATTGTAAAATACATTTCGGCAAAGGTAGTTGCGCATAGTTTAGTGATTTCTATCGACCCAATTACCACGGTTTTGCTCAACAGCGAGGCCAAAGTGCGGATTACAATGCCCGATTCACTTACAGGGCTTACCATTGCCGGAAGCGGACATATTGACGTTGATTCCACATTTAAAGATATACAAACATTGATAATTACCGGGAGCGGGGATATTAACCTGAACAAAGAGTTAAATCTGAGCAAACTGACGGCATCCATAGCCGGAAGTGGAAATATTAACGCAAAAGGGAATGTAATAACGCTGACGGCCCTAACCTCAGGAAGCGGAAATATGAATTTCCCCGACCTGGTGGCTGAAGATGCTACATGCACGATTAGCGGTAGTGGGAACATGCACGTAAATGTTACAAAAACATTGAAAGCAATCATTCCCGGCTCCGGAAAAATAGAGTATTCGGGCAACCCTACTGTTACCGAGAATATTACCGGAAGCGGAAGCGTGGTTAAAAAGTAACCTATTCTAAAACAGAATCCAGAAAAGAGGGAAATGCTATCTTGCATTTCCTCACGCTACTCATAGCGTAAGTTAGTTTAAATGTCTGGCATAGCACAGTTAGTTAAGCGTAGGCTGGGTGTAGGATTATATACATTATACCTAATGGGGCCTGACAAATTAAGTTTTGTCAGGCTCTTTTCTTTTGTACCCAGCCTGATTAATAACATTGCCCCCAAAAGGCATAAAGCCAGATATATGCTGCAAGCTAAATGACTCAGCTATAACGAAAGCAAAACCTAAATCAACTGTTATTCCCCCTACTCTTCCCTTCACGAACACTGCCCTTATTTTATCCCAGATAAAAATTAAAATTGTTCCTTTTTCTTGTAAATCACTGTCCGGAAAAACACTTTTTTTGTGCTTTTTTTGAAAAAATATTGTCTTGTCCTAATAATAATTGAACACGACATTTTAACTCACTCAAAATTAATTAATTAAGAATATGCTTGTCCTAATTATTTTTTATCTGAATTTTGGAATGTAAGTTTATTCGATATAATTTTAGCAAATATAATTTTGGTTTATAATGCATCTCAATGCAATCCGGTTTGAAAATATACCCGGAGATAATGCAAAAAGCTTAAACCGGAAACAATAAATACCCGAAAATGCAGAATTTACCCAATTACAATTAGTTCAGGTAATATTCTACATAGCACAGGTATCGCGCTAATTAGAATCAACCCTGTTACAATTAGAATTTACCTGATTACAATTAGCACAGGTAATATTCTATCTTGCACGAGTAAGATTATATATAGTATAGGTAAAATTACAATTAGAATTTACCCTGTTACAATTAGCACAGGTAATATTACATATAGAACAGACCGAATTACAATTAGAATTTACCCGATTATAATTAGCACGATAGGGATTCTTCATAGAATTGGTAATATTCTAATTTGCAGAAGCATAATTCTAATTTTCGTACATCTTTCTCTGAATATAAACAAGCCGATTGCCTGAATATCAGGCAATAATATGGCCGGCATTGGAAGCAATCTTTATTCTTAATTCAATATTTCAACTAAAAACAATCAAAATTAATCATTTATGAAGAGAATCAAAGTTTTAATTGATTTCGTACGTTTATCTGTAGCCGAAAAAATTGTGTTCTGTCGTAACGTTGTTGCCCGCTTAAAAGCGAATGCAAGTGTTTTTGTAAATCCCGACGAAAGTCTGGATAACGTTACAACTTTAATAAATACATTGGAAACAGCTAATATGGCTGCAGCTGATGGCGGACATTCAGCTGTAGTAGCTATGCATGCCGCCGAAACTGAGGTTGATGAGGCATTCCGGGTTTTAGCTGCTTATGTTGACAGAATAGCTAAAGGAGATGAAAATATCATTGTAACTGCCGGTTTCAATATCAGCAAACAGCCGACAAGCATTCAAAAAGCCGAACTGAGTGTAACAGCAACTGCCAACTCAGGCAGTGTAAAATTAACAGCTAAAGCAGTAGCTAAAGCCGGGTCGTATATCTGGCAATATACTAAAGATAGTTTACCTGCCGACGATAAGGATTGGTACACAGCCGGTTTTACCACACAAGCCAGCAATGAAATTGGCGGGCTCGCTGTAGCAAGCCGATATTATTTCCGTGTAGCGGCAGTGACACCCGATGGCACTTCCGACTTTTGTGGACCTGTACAAAAAATAATAGAATAAATAATAACCGGAATATGGAATTAAGGATAAAGAGTTTTAATAACGAAGAAATTAAGGATATTTTCCTGCTCAATAAAACAAACAGAATAATGAAAAAAAAAATCTTCTTTCTTTGCATATATTGTGCATGTCAGGGAATAGTGGCGCAAAACACCCTCACTACCAACCGTAACACCTATCGTGCAGCAGACAAACTAGTAAAACAACAAGTAGAATACAAAGACCCCGGCAGTTCTGGGCGAGACTTGAATTGGGACTTCAGTATGCTTCAACCCATTAACGAAGAGTACTCGCTCAACTATTTCTTCAAAAACAAAAAAGACTCAACCCTCTTATGCGGACAAGAACACAACACCCGCTATTATTACCTGCAAAAAGCTGATAGTTTGTGGGCAGTAGGCTTTGAAAACTCCACTACCTATATGGAGTATGTAGTGCCGGAACTTAAACTGAAATTTCCTTTCGCTTATGGCGATACACTGTACAGCCCGTTTGAAGGAGCAGGCGAATATTGCCATCGCGATTCTATCTTCGTAAAAGGATATACCCGGGTAATGGCTGATGCAGAGGGTGAACTAAAACTACCTGATAACGAAACCGTAAAAAAAGCCCTGCGTGTACGAACAATCCGGCACTATACAGAAACAGGTAAGGATAGCCTGGAAATGAGACTTGATACCTACGCATGGTATGCCATGGGTATACGCTATCCGGTATTTGAAAGTATAAAGACCACACTTAGCAAAACGGGTGATACCAAAGATGAAAAAGGAGAAAGTATGAAAGACACTACTGTATTTACTACTTCGTTTTATTACCCGCCGGAATTGCAAACTTCGCAGATAGAAACTACACCTCTTCCAACTAATGACGAAAATATCACTCCTGAAATTAGCAAGGTATTTACCGAAGGCAGATTTATGCCAAACCCTGTGGAAACAAATCTGAATATAGAATACAAACTCACAAAACCAGCCAAAGTTTGGTTTAGACTCCATAACAACATTGGAATTTCTCAACATACTACAGCTCCCGAAAACAAACAGGAAGGCTACCACAATACCACCATTAATATGAGTAAGCTAATAACAGGAACTTATACACTTTATGTACATGTGGATAACATGATATTGAAGCAAGTGGTGGTGAAAAAATAACATATTAAATCAAAGTAGATATGAAATACAACAAGAAATTTATTCTCATTTTGGCTACATTGGCATCTCTACCAATCTCCATTTATTGCCAGTTGGATAGTATAACCAATTTTCAGAGCGATACTACTATTACAATAAATCAGCAGTTACAAAGTGCTGCAGCAACAACTTCATCAGGCTACGACTTACAATCCTTAATATTACCATCGCCTGAAGTAAGGGCAATTACCCGCTATGGTGACTATCCCGTAGGATATAGTACTGGTATTCCTGACATTTCAGTACCTCTCTATAGTATTAAGTCAGGAAGTATTAACCTCCCTATTAGCATGAAGTTTCATCCTTCGGGACGAAGACCTGAAGACAGAGAGGGAATCCTAGGTTTTGGTTGGACATTGGATTGTGGAGGTATTGTTACCAGAACTCGTAGAGGATTATGTGATGATAATCTTATTTATAAATTTCTACCATATGATTCACTTAAAAGCAATGATGTTCATTGCAACGATATGGGAGAAATGGAACCATATCGGAATTTCAATACAGCTAAAATATTTTGGAATCTTGCAAGTTCAAAAAAAGCAAGTTATAATCAAGTTGCATTCTACGATAGCCAATATGATATTTTTAGTTATGTGCTGCCTTCTAGTAGTGGTAAGTTTCTTTTAATTGACACTGTCATACAAGGGGTTTCTTCTCAAATGCCATTTACAATACCATATCGTGCAATTAAGGTGAAAATCAACAGTTATCAATCTGTTTCAGGAATAAATTTTATCAAACAACTAATATTAACGGATATTGATGGAACTGAATACTATTTTGGCAAAAGTCTTATTAATGAAAATGTATATATGGAAACTTCAAATAATGAAGATTTCAATTATGGTGACGATGACTTATCAACCCATGTGAAAGAAGAAGAACCATATCATATTTCGGCTTGGAATATGACTGGCATTATAAGTGCAAACAAAGCGGACACAGTATCTTTTGAATATGGAGAAGCTAAAACTACAAGATACTTACAAGGGGCATCTCCAATTCCCTCAAATTGTACCTTTTCGATTAAAGATAAATTTATACAAGCGGCAACTATAAGCGGTTGTCAATCCGAATTAGGTTCAGACGTATCAATAAATTCATTTGACATGTTCCCTAAAGGGCAGTTAAATTACTCTGGAAGAATTTATTCAACCGCAAGAATTAAACAAATAATGTTCAAGGGAAATCAGATTGATTTTAATGTTGATACCTCAGAGAAATTGTTGAATAGTTTTGATGTGAAAAACACAAGTGGTGATTTAATAAAACGTTGTGTTTTGGGATATTCAAAATATCAGGACGAGATTGTAAAAACGTTAGACTTTATTCAGACAGAAGATACTATTGAAAATAAAACAGACAAATATACTTTTGAATATTATAGAGGTATTATGCGTGATAATCTAAAATCGAAAGACTGGTGGGGTTATTATAATGGTCAAGCCAATCAACTTCTAGTACCTACATTCAATATTGAATATATTAACCATTCTCAATCTGCAACTTCATTGTCAATCCCGAATAACTGTTATGAAACCAGCGGATACGTAAATAGAAACGTGAATTCTGATTTCCAAAAGATAGGCATGATAAAGAAAATTAACTATCCGACAGGAGGTTCAACGGAATTTTTGTATGAAAGTAATACTTACAAAACGACATCCGGGAGCATCGAATCTGGTCCGGGACTAAGAGTTGTTCAAATAAATAATAAACCCGTAAATGGGATATATGAAAGTAAAACGTTTACTTACGAGGATGCCGAATTACCAGAACAGTTAAAACCACAGGCCGAAAACTTCATGGAAGAAACGCGCATCCGGTCGTTTCATGCAGCTTATTCATTTAATGAATATATGGATTATCGAATGCGTGTTTATAGTTCAAATTTTGTTTTGGAAACAACAGGTTTAAGTTCTACGGAAGTGCACTATAAAAAAGTAACAGAGACAATAAACCAGGGAACTTCAAATACCTTTAATACCACTTATTATTTTAATCCGTTAAATCGGCATTATGACGAATACAACTATATTTATGCTAGCAGCGATGACCTCATGTCGAATAGCAGTAATTATTCTATTGCAAACAAAATCAAATACATAAAGGATAATGAATGCTGGAAAGGTGGTCAGCTATTCAGAAAAGAAGAATGTGATAAAACCGGGAAAATTATTCGGGCTACCACTTATGGTTATACTGGTGTTGAAATGAACAGAAGGCTTGAGTTAAATACAAAAACTCATTTTCAATTTGTAGACAATACTGATAATCTGTATAGTTCCCAGTCAAAGTTTCTTGAATCGTCATTTGGTAATAAATTATTTTGCTATGCATTGAAAGAATATGTATCGGGGAAGGAAGTTATGACAGAAATGAAAGATTCAACAGATCAGGTTGTATTAATGAAAAATTTCGAATATGATCCCACTTATTTGCAAATTACAAAAGAAATAGTATGGGATAGCCGGGCTGTTTTTACTTGGAATGAAAACGAATCAATGTATACCAATAATGGAAGTAACATTGTCACAGAATACAAATATCCATTTCAAAATCCAACAAATCCATATATTGAGATGGTAACTAAGAATATATTATCCCCAGTGATTGAAAAAACAATATATAGATACAACGATCAGCTCCCACAAAAAACAATAACCAATTATTACAAATGGCCTTCCGGTTTGATTACACCACAAACTATTCAAACTCAATTTTATCCTCAGGTATCGCCTGATACAAGAGTTACTTACGAAAGTTATGATAAACATGGAAATCCGTTGTCAATAATAAAAGATGGAGATGCCCGGATAATATATGTTTGGAGTTACGGAGGGCAATATCCAATAGCAGAGATTAAGAATGCCACTTATGATCAAGTTTCCAATGCAATTCCAGGATTTATAAGTTATATTACCAGCACGTCTAATCCCAGTGATGTGATGCTAAACTCAATGTCGAGTAGTTTAAGGAGTGGCTTACCCAATGCGCAAGTAACCACCTATACTTACAAGCCCTTGGTAGGCATGACTTCTAAAATAACCCCGAATGGTGTGGTGACAACATATGAATACGACAGTTTCAATCGTCTTAAATTGATAAAAGATAAAGATGGGAAAATTATTCAAAGTTTCGAATATAATTATCAACATTAAAACAAAAGGTAATCATGAGAAAAAGTATATATATTGTTGCTTTATTGCTGTTCGCAACAGGAATTATAGCACAAACGACAACACAAAACTATGTCCTGACGAGAACCTATCAGGATGCTAATGCAAACCGTTCACTGGATGTTATTCAATACTTCGATGGTCTTGGTCGCCCCATCCAAACCGTGCAAAAAGCCATAACGCCATCCGGAAAAGATTTGGCTAACCTTACAGAATACGATGCCGCAGGGCGTGAATACCGCCACTGGTTGCCTATTACAAGCACAGGTAGTGGAGCGTATGTTGCTCCGGCAACTATTACCGGTAATACTACTTCACTTTACGGTGGCGACTCAAAACCTTATGCCGAAACCATACTGGAATCGTCACCTCTAAATCGTGTTCTCGGGCAACGACAGCCGGGAGCGGCATGGAATAGTCAGCCGAGCGGAGTTACCTATGGTACAAATACGGCTTCGGAAGTGGCTTATTATTTTGTAAACAGCAGCAACCAGTTGCAACGAACGGGTAACTATGCTGCCAACACCCTTTACAAAACCGTGATGGCCGATGAGGATGGCAAAACCTCAACTGAATACAAAGACAAACTGGGACGGGTGGTAATGAAACGAAACAGCACCAATGTAAATACCTATTTTGTGTACAACGATCTGGGGCAATTGAGCTATGTATTACCTCCGCTGGCAGCCGATGCTTTGGCAAGCGATGTCACATTCAACGATAATACGACTGCTGCTCTCACCCAATATGCCTACTTGTATAAATACGACGAACGTGGAAATAATGTAGTGAAGCGATTGCCCGGTTGCGATAGTATTCTGATGGTGTACGATAAAGCTGATAGACTGGTACTGTCGCAGGATGGAAACCAACGCTTAAAAAAACAATGGACAGTAACAAAATATGATATTTTTGGACGAGTGGTATATACTGGGCATTTGACACGCGATCAGACCAGAAAAGATCTGAAGGCAATACTCGATCCGTTGTTAATAACCGAAAGCTATGACGGAACAGCCACTTTTGCTAATACGGGCTATACCTGTAATTATTTCGTGGGCGAGATTTCGCCTTTAGTGGTGAATTATTACGATAATTACAAATTCCGGAGGTTGTTGTCTGCCACCGATTCTACTAACCTGAAATATGCAACCATAGCCGGATATGATGCCCAGTTTGGTGAAGATAAAGCTAAAGGCTTGCTTACCGGAACACGTACCTATATTCTTAATCAAAAAACAACATCGTTTTTGGAAAAAGTTAGCTACCAGACCAATGCTTTATACTATGATGCCTATGGGCGTGTGGTGCAAACACGCGGAATTAATCATTTCGGAAGTTATGAATATGCTTATAATCATTATGATTTTACTGGGAAACTGCTTATGAATAAAAAATATCATGGCGGACTATCTATAAATGAGGTGACCCGAAACGAATACGATAATGCCGGACGACTGATAAAAGTGCGATATAAGATTGATTACAAAGACACAGTAACGCTGGCACAATACAATTATGATGAACTTGGACGACCGATTCAGAAACTTCGACACAACGGGACGGATACGGAACAGTTTGCCTACAATATACGCAATTGGCCAACATGGATAAAAAGCGGGGTATTTGAAGAAAATCTATACTATGAAAACAATCCAACCAGTCAAACTGCACCGAATTTTAACGGGAATATAAGTTGTCAAACCTGGACATACAACGGTGCAACCAATTACTATAACTATGATTATGACGATTTAAACCGTTTAACATGGGCTTATAATGAAGATCTTGATAATGGATTAGATAAAACAGAAGCATATGAATACGATAAGATGGGAAATATCACCCACCTTGAACGCCACAGAAGTTCTTCCGAAGGGATGGATATGATGAGTTTCGCACACTATGGCAATCAATTAAAAAAGATAACAGACTTGGATGGTAATCAGGCTATATATGGTTTGAAGGAATATGTTGATGCTGTTGATGTTGAAATTGAGTTTAAATACGATAAAAATGGTAATATGACCACAGATTTAGATCGAGGAATAGTGGCAATACGATATAATATATTAAATTTGCCGGACACTGTTCAGTTTGCCAACGGCAACCAGATAGTGAACCGTTATACTGCCAGCGGTCAGAAAATACGCACCGAATACTTTACCCGAGTTACCGCTTTGGCGGCTCCACTTACTGAGGGAGCTACCATACAGCAGAGTTATACCTACGGTGTAGTAAATCAGAATGGTTCGGCTTATGTGGATAATGTGGAGTACAAAACCACTAATGGTTCCTCGCTTGGCCGTTGCAGGGTATATAATTCGGAAGGATTTGCTAATGTGTATGGTCACCTGAGCTATTACCGTAAAGATCATTTGGGCAATAACCGCGAAGTCTGGCAAGCGGGTTATACCGGTGTAACTGCGGGCACAGTGCAACGCACACAATATTATCCTAGCGGACTACCATGGGCAGAAGGAACAGGAGCCTCGGTACAAAGCAGAAAGTATAACGGAAAAGAGTTTGTAGAAATGCATGGGTATGATACTTATGATTATGGAGCTAGAGGGTATTATGTTGCAATGAACAGTTGGACGAGTGTGGATCCGCTGGCGGAGAAACACCCTGAGATATCACCTTATGTTTACTGTGCTGGAAATCCTGTGAGATATGTGGATCCAGATGGTAGAGATTTTATCGTTCTTTCAATGAATAAAGGCAACCAAGAGTTGAGAAGAATAAAAATGGATGGAGAGGATCGATATTATAAAGTAAATGAAGATGCTTTTAATAAAGCGAGTAAATCATTTACCAATGATAATCAAGATTACAATACGATGCTTTCAATAGGATCTTTACGAACCCAAGAAAGGAACTCTGATCAAACAGGTCTCATTGCCGAGCAAACAGGAGTAGGTGTTAGTGTCTCAGGAAGTATGAGAGACGGAAATAATTTAATTGGAGATGTTCAAGTTACATTCCAAGCAAATTTTGATGACAATAGCAACTATGCTATCAGCTCATATAATGCTGTTGCTGGAGGATACGGAAACGGAGCTCCTGAAAATGGAGATTACACGGTAAATAATTATCAAGACAGAAGCCCTTCAGGTTGGTATAGCAGTGGTATGAATCGAGATGGTGTTGGATTTAGCTATAATTTGAACCCTCAATTTAATACGGGAAGATCTGACTTACGTGTGCATCCCGATGGAAATAATGAAGGTACATTGGGCTGTATAGGATTAACGGGAAATGCACAAGGTCTAACTGATTTTAGAAATACTTTAAACGGGTATTTGCAAAATAGAAGTTCTTTACCAGTGAATATAAATATTACAAATAATCCAAACAATAATGGTCGAAATGGCACGCGCATTCCACATGTTAGGGAGTAAGAAAATGATTCATATCACTTACCTATTGATAGGCTTATTATTGAGCTGTCAGCCGAATAATAAAGCAGAGTCTAACATCAAACAAGATAACTCGAAAGTGAATGTTGATTCGGTTTTAAAAGCCGAGTCTGTGTCAAGCCCTATAGTGAGCAAGAGAAAATTAATTTCTGATGAATTGAATAATTTTGTTCCAGATTCAACAATAAATAAGAAGTTAATTTTAAATAATTGCGAATCCCTTTCCAGCTTCTACTCTGACAATAAAGACATATTGACTATTGAGAGAGTTAGAGAGAGTCCAGTGGTTATTTTTAGCGATGTCTCTGGCAAGCAATATCTTTTAGCATATCACTACGAAGGAGGGACTAAAAATGCTTTTGATTGTTTTGAAATAGGTTACTTTGCAGATGAACAAATATTAAAAGGCAAACGAGTATATAAAACAGAAATCGATGAGTTTAAAACAGAATCGAATATTTGTTTAGGTATGTCTTTAAAAGATTTGATAAGTAAAAAAGGAAAGAGCTACAAAACGGAAGTCCATAATAATGCAACTCTTATTACATACCATGTCGAAAATTCTTCCTTTGCGAAGCGGTATAACATGCCGGGTTATTTTATGAAGTTTTTGATAATAGACGACAAAGTATTTAAAATCACCTTTGGTTTCGACTACCCTTAAACAGAAAAGCCCGGCAGTGCCGGGCTTTTCTGTTTTATTTAATATCATGTAGCACGCTACTCAAAGCGTCTTTAAGTTTACGCTTGCCGATAAAGGCATCGAGCATGGTGTAAATGGTTTGTTTTTCTTCGGGGGTTAAACTCTCCATTAGAGCCACCTTTTCCATAATAGATTTATCAAAGGAGTTTATTTCTTTGAGTTCTTCAGTAGAAGCAAATAAATCGGACAAAGACACTCCAAGGGCTTTAGCAATACGTTCCAATGTATTTACGGAAGGGTCTGTTTTACCTCCTTCAATGCGGCTGTATTGTGCCGTGTCTAACTTTGCATTAACCGTAACTTCTTTCTGAGAAAGGTTTTTGGCAATCCTTATTCTCTTTATGTTATCGCCTATGTTCATGGTTGTGGATATTTTAGGCAACAAAATTAGCGAATAATACCATAATAACGAAATGAATCAAGAGTTATATTGTGTAATTGTACAATAATACATATCTTTGTGCCATTGTAATAAAAGACAAAAAATAATTATAAACTTTTTTGGCAATGGAAATAGCAGAGATAAAACAGCGTCTGAGCCTGTCGGAAGTCATCCGGCATTATGGTTTGAAAGCCGACAAGCAAAACCGCTTACGCTGTCCGTTTCACGAGGATAAAACGCCCAGTATGCAGCTTTACTACAAAACGCAAACGGCGTATTGCTTTAGCTCCAACTGCCGTACCCACGGCAAAAGCATGGATGTGATTGATTTTATCATGTATAAGGAGAATGCGGACAAACACCAGGCTATTGAAAAAGCAAAGCAACTAATCAATCCAACAAACAACTCCAGCCCCCTAAATCCTCTGCCAACTGGCGGAGACTTAAAGATACAATCGTCAACAAAAGAGCGCAGTCAGTTTTTAGAAAGTATGTTCCAGTACTTTTGCAATGCCATACACAACAGCAAACCCGCCCAGGACTACTTACAAAATCGTTGTTTAGATTATCAGCAAACGCAGGTCGGTTATAACTCCGGTCAGTTCCACCACGGCACACGCAAGGACGAAACCCTGATAGCGCAATGTCTGGAATACGGTTTACTGATAGATAGAGGCAATAAGAGCAGGGTTGGCGATAAAGCCTACACGGTTTTTGGCAAATGGTGCATCTGTTTTGCCTTGCGTAACGTGGAGAACCAAATCACAGGCTTGTATTTTAGAAGTACCCTGAACGATAAAGAACAACGCCATTTTTACCTCAAAGACCGAAGCGGATTATATCCCGGTTATCCCGCCCCGAACACTACCAAGCTGATATTAACCGAAAGCATTATTGATGCTGCAACACTTCTTCAAGTGTCTGAAATTAAAGAACAATACAGCGTTTTGGCTCAGTATGGCACAAATGGACTGACCGAGGAACACCAACAAGCCATTAGAGAACTCAAGGAATTAAAGGAGGTGATCTTCTTTTTGAATGGCGACCAGCCCGGGGAAAAGGCGGTGGCAAAATATGCTCCCATGCTCAAAAGCGAATATCCAGCCCTAACGATAAGCAGCGTACAAGTTCCCGAAAACGAGGACGTAAACAGCCTTTTGCAAGGCCATACACCCGAAGTACTCACCCACCTGATAAACACCCGCAAAGAATGCGAATTTACCGAAGAACCAACCTTTTCTTTTTCAATTGAAACAACAACTGAAGAACCAATTGAAAATAAAAAACCGGAAACACAAGCCAATGAATTTTCTTTTTCAACTGAAAAACCAATTGAAAAGAAAAAAACAAAACCACAAAACGTTCCAACCACCGCAGAAGCTAACAGCCTTCCGCCAGTTGGCGAACAGGCTTTAAATACCGCTAATCCTTATAATCTGCATTACGGTGGACGGAACACGGATTATTACGTGAAAGGCGGAATATCGGGTTCGCTGGACTCGATGAAGATTAGCCTTCAGGTAATAAACAAGGAGACCGGGGAAGATTACCGGGGCAAACTCGACCTGTATGAGTACCGCCAGATAAACACCCATATCAAAGCCGTAACCGGCAAATTAAGTATTGCCGCCGAAGAACTGGAAAAAGAACTGTCCGGGCTTTGCAAGCAGTTGGAAGCTTACCGGCAAGAAAACCTTCAAAATAAAGCAGCCAGTACAAAAACCGTTGTCCGTATCCCGGAAGCCACGGTAAACAAGTGTCTGGATTTTTTGCGGGGCAGTGATTTAATCAACCAAATCAACCACCACATCGGACAATCGGGCGTAACGGGTGAAGAGATTAACCGCCTGTTTCTGTTTGTGATTGCCAGCAGTTACAAAATGCCCGACACCTTGCATGCCCTAATACAAGGCAGCTCCGGGAGTGGCAAAACACGGCTGTTAAAAATTATCACCGAGCTGATGCCAACGGAAGACACCATCCGTTTCACCCGTGTAACCGACAGTAGTTTTTATAATTACCCTGAAAATTATCTTGTAAATAAATTGCTGGGCTTTGAAGATATTGACGGACTGAAAGAAGAAGCGTTGTATGCCGTTCGTGAACTTATCAGCAACGAAATACTGACCAGTAGCACCAGCAGCAAAACCGAAGACGGACAAATAGTAGCCCAGCAGCGCATTGTACGCGGACCGATTGCCAGCATCAGTTGCACCACCAAAGGGCATATTTACGAAGACAACATGAGCCGTGTGTTTTTGTTGTCGGTGGATGAGAGTCCGGCACAGACAGGGCGCATTATCGGCTATCAGCAGCAAAAAGCCAGTGGACGGATAGAAAGCAGAACCGAACAGCAACACCGGGAATTTTTACAGAACTGCGTGCGGATGCTAAAGCCGTATCAGGTAATCAATCCTTACGCCAACGATCTCCATTTACCCGTAGAAGCCCATAAAATAAGGCGGTTAAACGACTTGTATCTAAGCTTTGTAAAACAGATTACTTTGATTAACCAGTACCAGCGGCAGCAGGACGGGCAAGGTAGGCTCATAACCCAAAAAGAAGACCTGCAAACCGCCTGTGATATTATGTTCGAGAGTATCGTGCTGAAAGTGGATGAGTTAGACGGCAGCCTCCGGCAGTTCTACGAACAACTAAAACAGTATCTGAAGAAACACACCGACCAAGAAAACTTTATCCTGCGGGATATACGGCAAACCCTGCGAATTAGCAAAACCCAACTGCACCGATACATCAATGAACTGCTGGAACTGGAATACATCCAACAAACGGCAGGCAATGCCGCCCGTGGCTACAAATACAAAATAACTTACTGGGACAACGTGGAAGCATTGCGAACCAACATCCGCCAAAAGCTTCAGGGACAAATCGAAGAGTTAGGAAAAAAGAATTAGTGTTCCAACTGCTTGGAACACTGAATGGAACACTGAAAAGCAACGTAACATATTAATTATCAATTACAAATTATCAATTAAACGTCCAGTGTTCCGTGTTCCAAGGAAAAGGATAATAATGTAAAACAACAACAAACGTCATACACCAAACATGATACGCCGACCGATAAAACTAACAACCGAAACTTACAAAACCCTGCTGGAAGATTACGCCTCTCACGTGTCGCATCTGGGATATAACAAGGGCAGCCAACGGATGATGTACTTTAACCTGCTGGACTTTTTGGAATGGCTTGAAAAGGAGGAACTGGACGAAATAGACCGGATAAAACCCCATCATATCAAAACCTACTACGAATACCTGAAAATCCGCCCTCACAGCCGTAAAACAGGTACTATCAGTCTGAAAACCGTACACCACCACCTTTGTAACCTCAGGCTGTTCTTCACCTTGTTGCAGCAAACGGATGTACTGCCAGTCAATCCCATGAGTGTGCTCAAGTTTAGCTATCCCAGAGAAACACCCGAACCCCGGAGCATCCTGACCATAGCGGAAGTACACGAACTCTACCGCTCGACACAAACCCTTCAGGAGCGGGCGATTCTCTCGCTGGGTTACGGCTGTGGGTTACGAAGCCTGGAACTGATGGGCATCAATGTGGAAGATCTGCGACTGAACGAAAACTATATCATCGTTCAGCATGGCAAAGGCAACAAACGGCGGTTAGTTCCCATCAATGCCCGTGTAAAAAACGACCTGCAACAATACATTGCCCACGAAAGAATACTTTATCTGAAGGACGAACACACATCGGCACTGCTGTTGAATACTTCCGGCAAGCGAATGCGGAAATATACTTTTAATAAGATACTCAAAGAGATAAACGAACGGACAGGCAACCCGGTCATTATCCGTAAAAATATCTGCACCCACAACCTGCGCCACTCCATAGCCACCCATTTACTGGCTCAGGGCGTACCGCTGGAACAAGTCAGAACTTTTTTAGGACACAGCCAACTGGAAACCACCGAAATCTATACCCGCATCAATGCACAACAATTAAAAAAGCTGATACAATGAACCCGGATGAAATCAAACAACTCGAATCCTATATCAACCAGACCCACAGCCCAAGGGCTTTGTATGGTTATATGCGGGTTATCAGGCAATACATCAACTATCAGGGCGATGAAGTAGCTAAACGAGCAAATTACATGCAAATAACGGATTATATCGGGCTGTTACGTGGTCAGGGAATGCACCCAAAAACACTGCGCAACCATTTGTATGCCCTTAAAATGTATTACCAGTGGCTGGCTGATAGCGGACAGCGGGACGATCATCCCTGCCGGGATTTATACCTGAAAGACAAGATAAACAGGGCTATCCCGGTGGAAACTCTTTTTACCAAACAAGAGCTGGAAAGCATTTTAAACAGTTATACCGGAAAACTGCCTTTAACCCGGAACAGGGATAAAATCATCCTGAGTTTGTTGGTTCATCAAGCCATCACGGTTTTTGAAATTATCCATCTGAAAACAACTGATATCGACCTTGTAAAAGGAACGATAAATGTAAACGGAAGCGTAAAGACAAAACCTCGTGTGTTACCTTTAAAACCTGAACAAATCATGTTGCTGAGCGATTACATGGAACATGCACGACCATTGTTTTTCATGCACAACAAGAAACCCAAACAGCACGACAAAGAAGCCCTGATATTATCCCGCCGGGGAAACAGGATGGCACCGCTTACCATCTCGGGAATTTTTAGCCAACCCTTATCCAACGGACAAAAGATTACCGCCCAGAAAGTACGTCAGAGTGCGATTGCCCACTTGGTAAAAACAGGAAATGATCTTCGGGTGGTACAGGCTTTTACAGGACATAAACGGGTAGGAAGTGTGGAAGAATACCGCCAAACAGGATTGGAAGAACTCAAAACAGCCATTAACCGTTTCCACCCATTACAATAACAAAGAGAAATAGGATAAAAAACCAACCCTTTTTTGTATAGGATGCCATTTTGTCCCACCCAATCCCCCCACGTGGCACGGCTTGGCCAGTGTCCACCCACAAAAAAAATCAACCCTTCCACTGTCCAACGTGGCGACGCAGTGGAGTTTTTTATTGTCATGCTTTTTGTAATCCACGCACAAAAGCAGCACATTATTTTTTCAATTGAAAGTGTTTATCTTTAAAGGTCAATTGAAAAAAATAAAGAGCTGCCTCCACCCACAAACAAAAAGACACGCCAATAAAAAACTCCCCTGAAGCTATTATACATAACGTGCTCTTATAGGAGCTTTTTCTCCTACGCCTGGGCAAGCCCAACAACCCTTCGAAAAAAGTCCTATAAGCACATTATATATAATAGCCGTCGCCCCGAACACCAAAACGGCTTCTCTCCACCCTTGCAAGCAATCCACCCACGAAAGCCGTTTTGGTGTAAGCCGTGCCACAAATCCACGCACCCGCCCTGGCGAGGGTATCCTATACAAAAAAGGGTTGGTTTTTAGGCGTTGTCCAGCCACTCCCTCCGGTCAAACAATGGCTAGCCTCCGGCAGGTAGGTTGCTTCGCAAAGAGTTTATTGGAGGCAATCTTCCAATGCCCCAAACCCCTTTGGATGCTCATTTTTTATGTAGCCTTGGAGGGCTTCGCCACCAAGCCAACACAAAAAACTGAGCCGTATTTTTTCTTTTCATCTGAAAATGTCGCACAGCGAACAGGAAAACCAAATCTCTACGAGGTTTTTTCTTCAGTTGAAAAAGAAAAAAAACGGGCAACGGATGGTGACGATACCGGAAATTAGATTAATTTTGTGTTTGGTTAAATGGTTGAATATAACCGAAAATGGGAAGTTCTGAAAGGTTGAGCAGGGAGCATGGGCAAACGAGCCAAAATGTGTGCAGGTGTTTACGAGTGTGGATCCGCTGGCGGAGAAAATGCCTTGGAATTCTCCGTATGTCTATTGTTCTAATAATCCAGTAAACAAAATTGATCCAGACGGCAGACTAGAATGGCCTGTAAATAGAACTTACAATGGAAATGGACGTCGACATGAGAATAATTGGCACGCAGCAAGACCTCATGGTAGATTACATAAGGGTGTTGATGTAAATCATACTGGAGGTGGTAATACAGATCAGGGTGCACCAATTGTTGCAACTCATAACGGAACAGTTACAAGAGTAGGACATGCTGGTGATGGAGATGGTGGTGGCAACAGGATAAAGATAACTTCTGCAGATGGTACTGTTTCAACTTCATATATGCATTTAGATGGTACAAGTTCTGGTCTGAAAGTGGGTAGTGAAATAAAAGAGGGGCAGCAGATTGGAACAATGGGAGGATCTGGTGCTAATGGTCAAAATGCCTACACAGCGCATTTGCATTATGAAGTATCAGTAGATGGTACTAAGATAAATCCTGCAAACGGAGCAAATCACTTGGTTGACCCTCAACAAATAATAAACTCTAGGACTTCTACTCAACAGCCTGAGTACAGTGGTGGAACCTTGCCTGAAGTTACCGTAGTTGGGCAAAGGCCTCAAGCAACCCAAAGGCCATTGCCTCAAATCCCTGTTACAGAAACAAGAACACCTGAAATAAGACCAATTCAAAACTAAAAGATATGAATAGAAAACATTTATTTACATTGATGCTCATAGTAGGATGTTTGTTATCATCATGCAATGGAACAAAAAATAAAAGCAATAATGAAAAAACAAGAGACTCAATAGGTGTAGATCTTTCTGTTAAATCTATCCAAGTGGAAAGAAAACACAAGATTATACATTTTGAATCTGTCAATATAGATTCTATTGTTGGTAGTTATCATGTTTTATATAAAACGCTAGATAATGGACAAATTGTTACTACATATCCAATTACAGATGGGAAAGGAAAGGATACTGTATGTTATGCCAGTCAGGATGTAATATTAACCATAAATAAAGATGGCAAAGACATTATTTTAAATAGGAAAATACAACGGGATGATTTTAGGTCATTTATACCCAAGAATGAAATATCTAAATATTGTATATCCAACTTTAAGATTACAGATGTTACAGCAACGGGAATTAAATTTTCCATTAATTTCTGTGTTCCAGACACAGATGTATGTTATTGGTTTGAATTGATTGTATCAGACAATAGTGATGTCAAAATAAATGAAGTGATAGAAAAAGAAAGTGATATGTAATATGGTTCTCAATAAAACAGAAAAGCCCGGCACTGCCGGGCTTTTCTGTTTTATTTAATATCATGTAGCACGCTACTCAAAGCGTCTTTAAGTTTACGCTTGCCGATAAAGGCATCGAGCATGGTGTAAATGGTTTGTTTTTCTTCGGGGGTTAAACTCTCCATTAGAGCCACCTTTTCCATAATAGATTTATCAAAGGAGTTTATTTCTTTGAGTTCTTCAGTAGAAGCAAATAAATCGGACAAAGACACTCCAAGGGCTTTAGCAATACGTTCCAATGTATTTACGGAAGGGTCTGTTTTACCTCCTTCAATGCGGCTGTATTGTGCCGTGTCTAACTTTGCATTAACCGTAACTTCTTTCTGAGAAAGGTTTTTGGCAATCCTTATTCTCTTTATGTTATCGCCTATGTTCATGGTT
>Ga0208789_1000436_pt1 | contig 40890 bp, 16 predicted proteins | sample Methanotroph_Enr_FD_187368 | JGI IMG/M metagenome (GOLD analysis project Ga0208789, IMG submission 187368) | Enriched soil microbial communities from Old Woman Creek wetland in Ohio, USA - Methanotroph_Enrichment_5 (SPAdes) (version 2) | ecosystem: Environmental > Terrestrial > Soil > Wetlands...
AAATAAACAAAATCAATTCCCCGTAGGGGATAAACAAAGATAAATCATTAATGTCCTACGGACAATAAAACATTGATACATGCTTATTCTATTGATATTGAAGTCCTACGGACTATTTTTCAACTCCTGATTCGCATTATTTATTGATATCTATTTGTGCTACGAATACAATAACAAATGTATCCTAATTCAATTGAGAAGTTATTTTTTTTGTATTTTAAACACCACGGCAATAGAGTCCTTAATTTGCGTAGGTTTTCGAATAACCAGCGAATCTGGATACTGTTTCCATGAGATTTTTTCTGTGCTACCCAATACCTCGATACGCTTTATTTTTGATTTTTCGTTCGTTTTACCTAGCGATTTCAATGTCACATTGCCGGATGGCACACCCATTACTGTTGCATAAAGGATATTGCCTTTCTGATTGTAACGGATATCTTTGGCACTATATTTAATCTTGCCTTCGTTAAAACCCTGTGCATTTATAGGATTTGCCTTTTCGGCAGCTGGTCCTTCGCCCAATACTCTCCATGGGCGGGTATCAAAAATACTTTCTTTATTAATAGCCATCCAGTGTGCAATTCGTTCCACTACTGCAATTTCTTTTTCATCAATTGTTCCATCGCCGCGGACAGGTATGTTTAACAAGAGGTTACCATTTTTACTTACCACATCAATTAGCATTAGAATAACGTCTTTAGCTGATTTATACCGGTTATGATCGTACACAGATCGGTTGTAGTGCCAATCGCCAATGCAAGTGCATGTTTCCCAGGCAAGATCCTGAATTTTATCAGGTGCACCCCGCTCAACATCCCAAACCATGCATTTCTTTTGGTCATCGGTCAGAATTTTTCCAAACAATACGGCTTCGAGCTTACCATCGTGTGTCGCCATGTTGTGATTGTAATAATGAGCTGCAATTTTCAAACCGGCATCGCTTACAGGGTAAAGCGGAAGAGCAGTATCGTCGAAATAAATTAAATCCGGATTATACTGGTTAATAAGATCCACAGTGCGGTTATAAAACTTATCGCAATAGTCCTGCGAAGGCACCGAAGCCCCATTTTCCCATCCCCATTGGCTATGAATGGCATTCACATTTTCACTTCTTTCGCTCAATGGATGATTCTGGGCATATAATTCCTGCGGATCAAGTCCTTCCCACCACGTGCCTTTTCCATCGGCTTTAGTGAGTTTACCATCGTAGGGAACACCTGCAAATTCACCTTTTATATCAGAGCGCTGGGCAGTTTCGTACCAAGTCCATGCGTGAGCTGCATGTACACTTACTCCAAAAGGAAGCTGATTATTTTTTGCCGCCTTTGCCCAACCAGCCATAATATCTTTTTTAGGACCCACACGGGTAGTGTTCCACTCCTGGTATTTGCTATCCCACATATCCAGATTGTCATGATGGTTAGCCATGGCAAAAAAGTATTGCGCCCCGGCACGCTTGTAAAGAGCCACCAGTTTTTCCGGATCCCAGTTTTCAGCTTTCCAATCATTGATAACTTCCTTGAAACCTGCTTTTGATGGATGTCCGTAGTTGGCAATATGCCATTTGTTTTGGTTATTCCCTTCGGAGTACATAAACCGCGCATACCAGTCGCCTTGTTCGGCCTGGCATTGAGGTCCCCAATGTGCCCAGATTCCGAATTTTGCATTCCGGAACCAGTCCGGGATTTTGTATTGCCGGAGCGATTGCCAAGTTGGCTCAAACTTTCCAGGGGCAATTGGTTCATTGCCCGGACGAACTGGCGATTGATAGGTTGTTTGCGCAAAACCTACCGACATAATGCCTAGCAAAATAATTGATACTAAATTTTTCTTATTCATATTATTAGCTGTGATTAGATTTAAAATACTTCTATTTTTTTTAAAAATAGAACTTGAGTTATGAAACTTGAGCATTTAAAGGTCAGATTGGTGGAAGTGCAAAAATAACAATAGAAAAACAAATATTGAAAGATTATGCTTTCGAATGTATTTCATATTATAATTTGGAACTAATTTGAAGTTTGTTTGCAATACCTGACCGGTGAATTCTATTATATTTGCAAATCATTCTGTATTTTGGAAAAAACCAATTTCCGCGGAGAACAAAACCTACGAAAATCAGCCATAAATCAATACCACAACGAAAAACATGAACAAAACCATACGCATTTTAATTGTTTGTACTTTTACATTACTATCTTTCAACAGTAATGCAAAGAATATTTTAACCACTTATTATAACTCATTAGACGGTACAAATTACAACATATTTTTATCGTCAACTGGAAATGGGGAATTCACACTTTGGATTAACGCTATGTCGAATGACAATGCGTCAGGAGCAGGCGGAATAGTTGTTGAAGAAGATAATTACTATAAATTTATCAATGCATTGAATTTAGCAAAACTGAAATACCTCGAAAGGATAAAAGAAATTGAGGAAAACAGGATTCAAAAACCGAGAAAATCGTTTCGGATTTACAATACTGCAGACGCGTATTTTACATATTTCACGAGAAAACTGGTGTATACGCATAAAGATGCAGAGCTTAATTATCAATTCGTTGTACAGGAAATTGAGGGGAAACCGATATACTTATTAATCGTGAATACGGGTGAGTTAACAGCAATAAATAATACCGGAATACATTCAAATGGATGTAGCCTGGTGTTTTCATCAGCGACGGAAATTGACAAATTCATAGACCAAATTTCTATTGAAAAAATTGATAGTTTTATTGTAAAAAACGACACTATCGGGCATATTAAAAAATCAAGGTCAATAGACGGCAGTTGGCATCCAAAATCGCAAAGTGGTTTTCTTTCAAAAATGGAAATTGGAATAAAAGCTGCATATAATACTTCGCTCAGCATGAATAATACAAACAATCAAATCCCAAACACATATTCGCTGAAAACTGCTACCGAATCATCTAACATTTATAACCTTGGGGCATTTGCCCGAATCAATTTCAATAAGTTTTACCTTCAACCGGAAATTTTGTTTTCCGTGGGACAAAGAAACTATGCTTTAACACTGTTTGACAATCACATGCAAACCATAGATTTCAATAAAACAGCAACTATCAACACGTTGGATATACCCTTACTCTTTGGTTATAAAATATGGAATTCAAAAACCACTAACTTTCGGGTATTTGCAGGCCCTAAACTTCGGCTGAATGCCGGATCGTCAGTAGAACACACCATCTTTCAGACCTATGGCACCACCAATGCAAAAGATCTAAAAACAGCCATTACACCAACGCAATGGGGACTTGAAACCGGTTTAGGGCTTGATTTTTCAGCATTTACATTAGATGTCCGCTATAACTTAATCGAAGACATGCATCATACCCAACTGAATTCCCATACAATCGATAATCTATCGGCAAATGCCCTCGTTGTTTCGTTGGGTTGGAAAATATTCAGACCTAAGAAATGAGGCATACGTCATTGAGGAATTTCAAAATCACATAAGTAACAACACGCATTTCACCTGTATTTTTGTAACTGCTTAAACTAAGCGATGGTATCTAAAAATGGGCATCCTCGTTTTTTTTTATTCAGTTCATCTTTTATGTAAAATAGAGTCGACAATCGCAACTGTTATCATGGATTTATCAGGTTAATTATCAATATGAGAATCAGAGTCAATGAGAACAAAACCCAAAATCATTTACCTTTTTTTTCGTGAGGTGAATCATATTTGACAGGGTGAAATTCGTAAACCACAACGATTATAAACTTCTTGCATTATCTTTGCTATTCACGACAAGAATAACTCCCATCACATAACTGACATAATCTAAAAAATGAAAAAAAACATATTCCTGGCTTCGTTTCTTCTTATTTGTTATCAGGTATTCGGAATTATTTACACTCCCGATTTTAAAAATATTACCATAGAGAATGGCTTGTCAAACAACACCGTGCGGTGCATAACGAAAGATGCCGATGGATTTATATGGTTTGGAACTTTAGATGGTCTTTGCCGATACGATGGAACGAGTATCAAAACGTATCGCCAGACAAATGAAGACAACGGAAACGCTCCGATTTACAATAGTATTTCAGCATTGTACTCAAATTATAAAGGACAGCTTTATGTAGGTACGCAAAAGGGTCTATGTCAATATGTACGAAACAAAGAAAGTTTCCTGCCCATTAGTTACAGAGAGTTTGGCTCAAATAAATTAACACTTATTAAGACCGAAGTCATAGGGATTGTAGAAGACAGGCAACATAATTTATTTGTAGCTACACTAAGCCAAGGATTGCTAAAAAACAATGCAGCAACAAATACTTTTGAGCAAATCAAACTCATTGGCAATGAGCACAAATTATTCATTCGCTCTATCGCACTCGCAGATGACACTAGTTTATACTTATTTATAGATAGTTATGGGGTGTGCAAATACAACACCACGACCAATAAACTAACACTACTTTCCTCCGAAATTAAATCTGCAATTTGTCTGAAAAACATCCAAGATTTGCTATACATTGGCACAAATGACGGACTTTATGTATTAAATTTAAAAACAAACAAACTCAATATCTTTTCAAAAGGAGATGATTTGAAAGGTCCTATACAATTCTTACAAAAAGACAACAATGCCGTACTTTGGATAGGCACTGAGAATAAAGGAATAACATTATTGGATTTAAAAACCAATATAACACAACATATTCCGGCAGGATACTCCAACTCGATGTTACCCAGTGAGGGCGTTTACAGCATGTACATCGACAACTGGAATTCATATTGGATTGGCACTATGCGTGGAGGTGTGGAAGTATGGAATTCGGGTAAAAAAGATTTTTTTTCAAGAAGAAATATGTCTGCAACCTCGCCTGCCGCCAACTTTGTCACATCATTTGTTGAAATTAGTCCCGGGATTTTCTGGTTAGGGAGCGATGGAGCCGGTATTCAACAATACAATCTTAACACTGATGCTTTTGAGAAAAACGAAGTACTCACACGCATAAACAGCATTGCAGGCAAAGCAGTAATATCGATGCGTAAAGATAAAACAGGCAATGTGTGGATGGCAACCTATGGCAATGGCTTGGTCTGTTATAATCTCAACGCCAAACAAATCTCGCAATACACCCGCGAAAATTCAAGTCTCACCTCAAACAGAATATGGTCATTATACATCGACCGTAAAGATAATTTATGGATTGGAGCAATATCAGACGGATCAAACGGTGGTTTGTTTAAGTTTGATTATACAAAAAAAGAGGTGAAACACCAAAGTGTGAATGTCGTTAATGTCACCAATATTACTGAAAGCAAAAAAGGTAAAATTCTTTTGGCAACGTATGGGAATATAGGCGTATATGATCCGGTTAGTAAAAAATCGGAATTTTTTTCAGCAGATATGGCAATTCAAAATATCTACGAGGATAAGAAAGGAACAATCTGGATTGGAACGGAGCGAAATGGAATTTTGAAGTTCAACCTGGAAACAGGCAAATTAACTCCAGCCTCCGACAAGCTTGATTATTTAAAAAAAAGCATAATCATGGCCATTGTGGAAGATAACTATTCGAACTTATGGATTAGCACCACCAACGGCCTTTATCGCTTTCATTACCCAACGGAAATGCTGACTACCTACAACAAAGAAGATGGATTGCAAAGCCAGCAGTTTAATCATTCATCGGTATATAAAACCCAGAACGATTTGCTGTTTTTTGGTGGAATCGACGGCTTCAGCTTCTTCAACCCCAAGAATATATCCGTAAAAACTGAGAATCTGCCCCTGCATATAATTGATTTCTACATCCATAACAAATCCGTGTTTGCCGACAGGGGGATATTTTCGGATGTAATTGATATGCTCTCAAACAAAAACATTACAATTAAACACAAAGATGCTTACTTTAGATTCGATTTCACTGCCATATCTTTCAACAACCCTGAAAAAATACAATATGCCTATATGCTGGAAGGGCTGGACAAGGGCTGGAACTATTCCGGATCAAACCGAAGCGCTAATTATTCGGGGTTAAGCCAGGGAGATTACATTTTCAAAGTAAAATACGCCACTCAGCCCGGACAGTGGAACACCAAGTTGCTAGAAATAAAAATTCATGTCCTGCCTCCTTTTTATCTGACATGGTGGGCTTTTTTGTTCTACCTGGCAGTAATTTCATTTATTATCAATAAGGCTATTCAAATACAGCGCAAGCAAAATAAACTCAAACAGGATCTTTTGTTGGCCGACTTGAAAGAGGAACAAGTTAAACAGGTTCAACTCATGCGCGAACAATTATTCACTAACATCTCACACGAGCTACGCACTCCGCTTACACTCATTATCCCACCCATTAAAGATAGCTTGGGTTCTAATCCTTACACTCCGCTGGATCAAAATGAATTGCAAAGCGTGTATAACAATGCAAACAGATTATTACTATTAATCAATAAGTTATTGCTTTTTCGTAAAAATGAAATGGGCAAAAGCCAATTGCGCCTTACCCACTCCGACTTAATTGATTTTGCAGGTAAGATCTACGAGAACTTCGCGCAAATTGCCCGAAAAAGAAATGTAGTTTATGTGTTCAATGTGCCTACCGAGCCAATTCCATTTTGGTTCGATATTGACAAAATGGAAATTATACTTTACAACCTGCTTTCCAACGCATTTAAATTTACTCCAGAATACGGGAAAATAGAGCTTGAAATACGAAAAGAATCGGAATCAACTCTAGTGGTTGGGGTTCGCGATAATGGTTGCGGCATTTCGGAAGCCGAACTTGGTCAGATCTTTAATCTATACCATTCGTCAAATAAATTTTCGGGCATCGGCATTGGACTGTCATTAGTTAAAGACTATGCCGAGTCATTGCATGGGACTTTGCATATTGATGCAGCCCCCAACAAAGGCAGCCACTTTTATATAAATTTTGACCTGAATGCAACCTACGAAAAGAGTGAAATGATAACAGACAAACCAAAAGTATATTTGCCATCCAAAGACATGGTTGAGCTAGTAGAAATTGACACCTTACTCTACCTCAACCAAAACAAAGATGAAAGCCCGGACACATTAGATTCAAAATTGCCAAAAGTACTTGTAGTTGAGGATAACACGGAGATATTGGAATACATAAAAAAGATTCTGACAGAAACAAAAATGTATGAAATACTGGAAGCTACAAATGGTAAATCGGCCTTGAAGATTGCAAGAAAGACACTGCCGGACATCATTATAAGCGATGTTCACATGCCCGAAATGAATGGATTAGAATTATGTAAAGCGATAAAGGAAAACACAGAAACGAATCACATTTATTTTATAATCATAACAGCCGACCTACTAGAATCTACTGAAAACAAAGGACTTGCTTTTGGAGCAGACGAGTACATTACCAAACCTTTTGACAAAGCCAAGCTACTGAATAAGATCACAACCATTTTTAATTATCAGCAAAAAATAAGAAAATACTTCGACAACAAAATTACACTTGGAACCCCTGAGTCCGATTCTGAAGCGAGCACAATCAATACCGATTTTATAGACAAATGCATCACTCTGGTGAGAGAAAATTACAGATCAGATGAGTTTAACACACAAGTTTTAGCCCAGCAAATTAACATGAGTCAATCGGCTTTATATAAAAAAATAAAGCTTTGCACCGGAAAATCGATTAATGAATTTATTCGAACGGTAAAACTGTCTATTGCAACGGAGTTAATTACTGAGGGAAAACTGAGCATTACAGAGATAGCTTACGAGGTTGGCATAAACGACCCAAAATACTTCCGTGAATGCTTTAAAAAACAATATGGAGTTACACCTAGCGAGTATAAAAACAGAACTACTGAAAACTAAACTCTTTTTTTTTATTAATTTAGAACAACAGGATTCAGGTTTTAAATCTGAATCCTGTTGTTCTGTTTCCGTCAAATGATTTTCTATTTATTGAAAAAGAGGCTGACCCAAAATTAGATGTTGGGACAGCCTCTTCAAATTTCAACTCAAAATAGTACTATTTCAAAAGTTTCCTTACTACCATATGCCCATTAAGTTCATTTGCACTTGATAGATGCCAAAAATCAAATTATTCAATTTCATGACACTGTCCGTAAATTCGAAACTCACCGGGTTCAAACAAGAAACTTGTATTGCCACCCAGAATATCAGGATACCGATGTATCTTTTCAATTTTCAGGTACTGGAATTTTGAATTTCTAAACTCATCATCTACCTGAATTTTTTGAAAGCTCTGTGTAAATGCAGTTTCCTGCGTTGTAATTCGGATCCAGTTTTCTTTATCGTTCGAACCAAATACAACGGAACCTGCAGTGCGATCAGAGAATATATTGCTTTGGAAACCAAATGCTGATGCTGAAACTTTGCAATCAGTTCCAAAATCGAGTATATGATATGATTTTGGCGCTAAATAGAAGCCAACAAAAGTGCTCGGGACACCATCCAACCAATTCTTTAGTTCTTTTCCACAGGTAGAATAAACAACTCTTTTGCTGTAGTCAAGACTTCCGTCGTCTTCACACAATGGAGTTATCAGTTTTAAATTTTGAGCTGCCAATACCAATGCCGTTAGCTTTTCACTAAATGTCGCATTCTTTGTTTTTTTAATATGCCTTACAGCATCTTCATACATTTCATTAAACAATCGGGTAGATTTCGAAGAATAAATCTTCGCAGGATCATATACTGAAGCAATAGCATTTATAGCAGCTGTCCTATTCTTAGCGATATTTATCAATACATTTTTTACGACGAATGTAGTTCCATCGGTCATAGCAACTGTCATTTGCGCAGCAGTTTCATGTCGGGCCAACCACTTTAAGGTTCCTGTTGTTACATCAAAGCTTGCACCCCTAGGTAAGTTGAATACTTTATAAGTTATGCTGTCATTCTTAATGGAATCTTTTGAAGAAAAATCAAAAAGGATAGGTTGACCTACATAGCCTGTAAATTTCATATCCAACTCTCCTGACTTAAACTCCAACTTTTTCAATCCATCATTCGAGGTGTTAATATGATCAATATCAACAACAATTCCGGCTGTACCTACTACTGAAATATATTCAAAATTACCAATAGTTGTATTTAGTGATACATATTTCCACTCATTCCCTGTATCAGGCAACACTACGGTGCTACCGGCAATAGAAAGCCTGGCAACTCCATTGGTTCTGAATCGTACACCATATCTTTTTTCTCCATTGCCAAAACTCATAATTGCAATTTTGCTTCCGGTTTCGGTTGCATTGAAACGAATAAAGGAGGCATCTCCTTCATGGATAGTTGCGGAATTACCATCCAGTTTTGTGTAACGGTCTTCAAGTTCAAGCAAAGTACCGGCAGATTTATTGTTAGGCAAAAATGCAATTGCATCTTTTTCGGCCTCTTTAGGTAGATAAAGCCAGAAATCAGTACCGCCATCCACATTTTTCCAACCCTGCCCATCGGGGGTTAACTTTTTTGTGAATGCTTCGTAAAAATAAGGTGCAATTTTCGACACATCCAACTTTCGGGAATAAGTGTAATAAGAATAAAAATCCCAGAAGTTGGCCGTAAGGAATCTGCCCTTGTAATTAGCAGAAATAGAGTTATAAGTACCTCTGACAACACCCTCAGGAGATATGGAATATGCAACCGGAGTCCATGGAGTATCGTATCCAAGCATAAATTGCCAGAACTGATTTGCAGCTGCCAACGTTCTGTCATTTAAAAATTCATAGGGTCCAACAGCATTTGAAGCATCCGACACTGTACCATTCAATGGATCAACTTTTGTACCCTGAGCCAAAAGCAGCCGGTTAATAATGGCAGTATTAGTTAAATCGCCCCCACCATGAGCCTGATCCCTACCCATCTCCACATGCTGAACATGCCCAGAAACAGGATTGCCTTCACCAATTTTTTTGCCAACAATATCTTCTTGGTCAACCCAGCGGAAAAGCTGTTTAATAGAGCCATTGAATCCTTGATTTTTAGCAGTACTATTTATAGTGTACCATTCCACCGCTTCATTATACCGGCTTCTGTTTCCGGTGAAGATATAACCCGAAATAGATCCAATCAGTGGATAAAGATGCTGATTCATAAACCGATGTTGGCTATGCTGAAAGTTTTCAATTACAGGTGTGACGAGGTTTGTAACAAAGTTTTTTGTATCAGTCTCTGTCCACTTCAAATCCTCTGATTGGCAATTTGTATATCTTAATATTTCTGCTGCCATCACCATTCTGTTCAATGGAATGCCGGTATGAATATGCGCATCACTAAAATACTTGTATTTAGAAATATCCATTTGAGACCAAATCCGAATGATGTGCATGGCATTACACCGGTACTGTTCATCGCCGGAAATATAATACAATAACGCTTGCGTATAGGCCTTTGAACCATCCAAGATGAACCTTCCGTTAAATGGCTGACTGTCAAAAGAATCTGACAATGGCTTCGTAGGATCAGATGCATTCTGATTACTCGAACCTACAGACCTTGATGCGGCTGGGGATTCCAACATTGCATTAAAATAAGTATTCCAAGGCTCAATTTTATGTCTGACTTTCTGTCTGACATTTTCAAGTAATTCACTGGTGAGGCCAACGCCCGGATGTTTAAACCCCTCATTATCCACAACTTCATTAATCACAGGATGATAATCCGTAAAAATTACTTCTGTTTTCGATGAGGCCGCTGCAATAAATGACCCACTACTAAATCCAGTCAGAATTTGCAGGAGTGTAAAAACAATACAAATATTAAATCTCATTTTTTTCTCTTTCATAAGTAAGTGTTATTTGGATAAAGGATAGTTTGATTTATAACCATACCAGTTATTATCCAAAGATTTTGAGCTGATACTAAAGTGCCTATGATAAACTACAGGCATTGCAACCGATAACTTGTGTTTGGCAATCCGTTAGCTGTTCCCACAACGTCTGTTACACCATTATCAAAAGAAAAAGAGTACATCAGCACAGTTGCAGTAGCCTGTCTTGGGCATAGCCAAGAATAGAATCATTATTAAACAACCACCCCCAAAGGAGGTGGTTGTTTAAGCTATATTAAATATTAGATCCACCTCAACACCAATCGAAGCTTATTATTTTTTTACAATCAAAAATGAAGTATTCAACTGATTTCCGGCAATTTGAGCCACATACATTCCTGAAGGGATAGCAGAAATATCAAACTGCCCCTGCTGCATATTGACTACACGCCTAGAATAAACCTGCTGCCCGGTCATACTTATCAGTTTAAAGAAACCATCTTGTATATTTTCCGGAGACCTAAAACAAATATAATCGGCAACTACAGATGGATACACTTTAATATTATTTTGTGAGGGAGATGACAGCGAAGTTGTCACATGGCTACCACCCTGATAAAGATAGAGTACTTCCTCGTCGGACAATGCTTTATTGTACAAACTGAATTTATCAACACTGCCCAGCCAGGTTGGATCGGCAGTATATCCGCTTTTGGCCAGATATGCGTAATTAAGTTTTATATTTGCCAAAGAGTTGTTAGCCGCTAAGGCCGAAGTGGTTTGCTTGATACCATCCACATAAAATGTGATATTCGTGGAAGAAATCACCCCAACTGCCTGGTGCAAAAGCCCATCGTCAAACTCAGCCGAACCGGCATAACTTTCCGCACTCCAGGGTGAAGTAGTATTACCACAAGAGATTGAGACCCTACTTGTATTATCGGTTCTTGCCGGAGAGAGAAAAAAACCGTTCGCCCCTTTGCCACTGTACGTATCACCCATATAGCAAAGCATGGTACTACCGGTATTAGCCTTGGACTTAGATTTAAACCAGGTTTCGAAGGATAAAGCCGGATATGTCGTTAATCCCAATTGATTAGCCGGAAGCTCAAGGTATTGCCCGGCTGCGTCAGTCTTTAAAACGCCATCGGCGATGGTAGCGCCTCCCTTCAAAGTTCCATTTGCAGTACCTACCACATCGTTAGCCGTACCATCGTCAAAAGTCCACTGATGTGTCAGGTTGATGGTTCCGGGATTAATGGTATCCTTTAACGCAATTCCCAAAGCGGTTTCATCTACCGAAATTCCCATTAATGAAAGCATCTTTGCAGCATATCTTTTCCCGATTATTCTGTAACCTTCGGAGTTAAAGTGCGCAAAATCCATTGCTCCACAACCTGCTGCCGAAATGATATGTGCAGTAGGAATGGTATTGGGAAGCTGTCTGACAATGGTGTTCATATCCTTAAAATCACCGGTATATAAAACCTCACCCGACAACAGCGGCACCGTATCGGCTCCCAAAGAGAGTTCGTTCAGCATATCGTTGTAAACTTTCTTTACATACAACGGCCAGTTCATATCACCCAGATTTGCTTCGCCCTGGTGCATAAGCATCCCCTTGATAACGCCATCTTGCTGTGCCAATCTGGCCAGATCCATCAGATGTTTGCGTGGATTGCCATTGTACACCTTAATTTTGTCCGTAAACCAGGCTTGGTTGGGTACAGCGACATAATTCTGATAAAGATCCTTATCAAACAAGCGAATATCGCAACCACCAACCGACACATTGATCACTCCGATAGTAACACTATCCGGCAAGTATTGCACCATAGTCCTCCCGAAATAATCGGCTGGCGTAAGCCCTTTGTCGCAAAGGCATAATGGAGGAAGAGCCGGATACCAATTTCCTTTAGTTCGACTTGTACTTGTACAATCCAGCGATTGAAGAACCTTAAAACGGCTATCAACTGTTTTGTCCTGAGCTTCAATAGCTCCCTGACCTTCCATGTTCGACTGCCCGAAACAAATATAAATATATAAATTCGGATTTCTAGAGGATGACTGCACGGCTATTTTTACAGTAACGCCACTGCTTGTCAGTCGAATGGTGTCATTCAAGGTCGTGATTCCATCATAAGTAACGGTGACCGATGTTGCAGTCGGATTCGCAGGAATAGAGTAAGTGCTCAACGTGATTCCTGCAGGTGCAACTAATGCAATTGCCTCTTTAAGGTTAGTCCCTGAGACCGTAAACGAAGCACTTGTTGTTCCCTTAAATGAAATGGATGAAGTGGATGCAGAAAGCACTGGCAGTGTATCCGGATATATTTCGAAGTTATCCAAACGAAGATCGGTCGCACTACCACCACAACTATTAAACCAAAAATTCTGGGTTGAGGCTAGATTACCGGTAGTAAAGCGGAAGTCTATCATCTGCCACGAACTACCAGTATTGAAACTATACGGATAATTAGCCGTCGACCCGTTGATACCACAACCATTCAACGTAAAGCCCGCATTGCCATTGGTATACGCCATGGCTCTCAACCGATAAATGGTATTTGGCAATAATTTACCGGTAAGAGAATAATCTATAGATCCACCGCATTTTCCAGTAGTTTGAACACTTGTTCCACAATAGGCATTGGCACCCGAAATTATAGCCGTGTTTCCCCAATTTTTATACGTTGCAATGGTTGTACATTCTGGATCTGTTACTAAATTTCCTGTTTTGTAGAGTGGAGTATAGCACTGCACATATTCATATATTGAATCGGCAGGTATAGGCGTAGTCGCTGGAACTTTCAGCAACAAACCTTGATAAGCGGACTCCAGACCGGCAGCAGATTTGACTGTGCTTGATACCGAAGGACCGTTTGTGCCAAAAGTATTAGACGAACCTACTATATTTTTATTTAATGAGTTGGTTGGAGTCCAGTTGTCGGAGACATTGTAAAAATCAGTGCCTTCATCCAGATAGATACAAAAGGCCCAACTGTTGGCATTATAAAGCGGAGTCCCCTGCCCTTCTATCCTGTTACCGATCATTTGGGAATTTGGCTGGGACGAAAGCGTGTAAATACCTCCGACATCCTGCATATTATTGGCAAAGCCGTGAATGTAATTGGCATTAATTTTATTGTTTTTCATGCAGTTTGCCAAGTTTGTCCAACCCCAGCCAACACTAATTGCCGCATAATTCACATCAGCAATTTCATTATGCGCAATGGTAATATCCGAGGCAAAACCTACATTCACACCGATACAACCCCAATCTTCAGTGGAAATACTTTTGATATAGTTATTCTTAATCACTTCGTTTTGGCAAACTAAACGATTGTCGGCTGGGTTGTAAGCCTTATGTGCTTCAAAATCTTTGTCGCCAAAATAACCCACTTGAATAGCATTTCCTCCTATATCAGTGAATACGCAACCTTGCACCGAGTCGTTATGAGTTCCGCTGACAAAATCAAGACCGGTAGCTGCCATATTCTTAAAAATGCAACCATCAAAATTGATGTGACTGGCACCTTTCAGCATTACACCACCTGCTTGACGACCCACCCAGGCCACATTTCCGCCAGGGGCTGAGGCATCTAAATAGGCATCCAAAATGTATTGTCCCGATTGCAACGGAATGTGTCCGGCATAAGAGGGACGCATCCATGTGGTATGTTCAAAACTGATTCCTTTGAATTTGATATAAGACACCGTGCTGTCCAATGTTCCTTCTAAACGAATAAGGGTTTCGAGTGCAGGAGCATAAGCTTTGAAAGTTGACATATCTTCTCCCGCTCTTGGCCAATAATAGAGCTTTCCGGCCGTGCTGTCGTTGTACCATTCGTAAGGTTTATTCAGCAATTCGATGGCATTTGACAAAAAGAAATACTGGTTGTTGAGGGCTCCCTCTACTCCCGAAAGCCGCGGCCAAGGACGCTTACACTCCAAGCCGCTTTCGGGTTGTTTAAATGTCAACTTGGTTTTTAAGCCCAGCGAATCAATTGTATTAACACGTAAACTCGCCAATGCCCAATCTTGAACAACAGTAAGCTCCATGTTTTTGGCATTTTTCACCGGCATTTTGGGCGTTGGGATAATAAAATTCTGAGCTGCTTTATCAACCGAAATGAGACGGGTAAGCGGAGCATCCAACGTACTTGCACGATTTCTTTTGCCATTTTTTGCCCACAGTTGCCGGAAATTCAAGGTAGCTCCTCCAACTTGCGGAGTATTAGCAACCCAAATTCTATTCTGCGCAACTGCCGGTAATCCTGGAACTACTCCGGCATCCTGCCAACCATCCACAGTGACAGCACCACTAATTACGGGTGTCTCGCCCGGTGCAGCTTCGATGTAAGTAGGACTGGCGGCTGTACCTGCATCTTTTTGACTGAGAACTAGCGTTTGAGATAGCTGATAAGTTCCTCCTTTCAGAATAATGTGAATCCCGCCCACTATCGAAGGATCGTTTGCCTGACGTAACTGTCTTGCCTTAAGCACTGCTTGTGGAAGTGTGGCTAACGGGAGATCTTTTGTCCCGATATTGCTGTCAGATCCGCTTGTTGAAATCCAGATTTCAGCAGCATTTGCTCGCAGCCCCACAAGAACAATCAATGCGATTAAGAGTTTAAACTTTAAATTAAATGAGTTCATGATTTTTTGATTTAGAGTAGCTTTAAGAGCAACTCAAAGTTTATAGAATAATGAATTAGTATTTGTAATAGAGAAGACTACCAAAAAAAACGGTTTATTTACAATGCTTTAAACAAACCGCTTTACAAAAAGCGGTGAAATCCCAATGATTTATTTCATCAGTTTTTTAGTCGCCACTTGTCCATTATAACTGATTTGCACAAAATAGACACCCGATGCCAGATTCACAGGGATTACTTTGTGGCTTTTACCCGCATTGTATTCACCATTGACTTTTTTCAACAACACACCTTGGGCATTGAAAACAGAAATTTCCACTTCAGAAGGCTGTGCTAATTCAAAATCGGCAACAATCGAATTACCTTGAATGTATATATTTTGATTTTCTACTCCTACAGTTTTTAAAGCTGTGAGCGAGGTTATATTATACAGTTCATAATTATCAATGTAAGCAATTTTGCCATTGGTGCCAACACCATCAACATTGTTAAAAGTAAAGAATCCATTTGTTGGAGCTGAGCCTGTAGTAAATGTAGTATCTACAACCACCCAATTGTCACCTGATTTCGGGATAATTTTCAAGAAATCCGGATTTGTATTTTTGCCAAGAAATGCGCACGAACCATCTACAGTTTTGACCATTGCACGGAAACGGTAAGTAGCATTTGGAGCCCAAGCAATATTGGTGACGTCCAACGCTGCACCATTCGGATAACCATTTGTTGTAGCGGTAAACTTACAGCTCGAACCACAGTAAGCTTCTGATCCGCTGACAATCGCTTTATGTCCCCAACCGCCAAATCCTGTCAAGCTATTCAAATAAGTATCAGGAATCATATTTGGCAGGGTTGAATAAAGAGGTGCAAAAGTACCAGTCGCTTTATCCGCAGTCTGGAATGTGATGATGGCATTTTGCAAGGTTGTGATAGCCGTATTAATCTGGTCACTATTTATTAGGCAATTGCAATTGGGCAATGTAAGATTAACTGCATTGGTAATTGCAACTTCCAATGCCGCAACGGCCTCGGGAGTAAATTGACCGCAGTCGCTACCAGTATTTAATTTGGCAATACTGTCATTCACTTGAGCGACCCTAATCATTTCATTTAAGCTTCCAACTGAAACAACCGTATCAAGAGAGATTTTAAATGCAATACCTATGTCGGCTGTAGCAGGCTTGGTGGCCGGAAGATCGATGTTCAGGCCATCTACATTGCGGGTATAGGTCAAATTGCCTCCACCCAAAATTTGGATGCTTTTGATATTTCTTGTCAGGTAAGGCTTGGTTAGGCCAAGGCTTTTTAATACCGCTTTGCCGCCGGTTGGCCAACCCATCACGGTAACGTACAGCAAGCTGTCCCCTTTTTTCACATAGCGGATATCTTTTGCATCATAATTCGTACCTTCGTTGAAACCTTGGGCACTAAGGGCATTTGCACGTTCTGCTGTCGGACCTTCGCCGAATATTGTCCACGTACGGGTACCGTAAATACTTTCTTTGTTTACATTCATCCATTCCGTGATTCCTTTTACAATCGCCAGCTCTTTTTCATCGTAGGTTCCATCTCCGCGAAGGGGAACATTCAACAACAAATTACCGTTTTTACTGACAATATCAACCAGCATGTGTATTACCGTGTTGGCAGATTTATAACTGTTGTTATTATAAACGGAACGGCTATAATGCCAATCGCCGATACAAGTACAAGTCTGCCAATGTTTAGCCTGCGGTTTGTCGGGAATACCACGTTCAACATCCCAAACAATGCATTCTTTTTCATCCGGGGTAAGAATCTTACCGAAAATAACGTTCTCTACTTTCCCATTATTGGCATTTGCGCTTTTATTGTAATAGCTCGCAGCTATTTTCAAACCCAAATCGCTTACCGTCGTAGTCGATCGGTTGCCAGCTGCATCCACTGCAACCAAAGGCAAAGAAGTGTCATCGAAATATACCAGGTCGGGATTGAATTTTTTAATCATATCCATCGTCCTGTTGTAGAACTTGGCACTATAAGCTTTTGATGGAATAGAAGCGCCACTCACCCAATTCCATTGGGAGTGAATTGTTCCGGAATTATCCCAGCCAGTACTATGCGCATGGTTTTGGGCATAAAGGTCTTGTGGATCAAGGCCACTCCACCATTTGCCTACGCTGTCAGCCGCTGTCAGGTTTCCATCATAACTTTGCGAAGGTTCGTACCACGACCATGCATGGGAAGCATGGATACTTACCCCGAAACGCAATCCATTTGCTCGGGCTGCTTTTTCCCAACCATCGATAATATCTCTTTTGGGACCTACTTTTACCGTATTCCATGGCTGATATTTACTATTCCATAAATCCAAATTGTCGTGGTGGTTTCCCAACGCGAAAAAATATTTGGCACCGGCGCGCTTGTAAAGAGCGACAATGCTATCTGGTTGCCAACTTTCCGCTTTCCAACTATTGATCACTTCTTTGAACCCAAGTTTCGTATCCGAACCAAAGTTAGTATTAAACCAGTTTCGCTGCCCCCCAGAATAATACATGAACCGGGCAAACCAGTCTCCTTGCTCCGGCTGGCATTGTGGGCCCCAATGCGCCCATATACCAAATTTGGCATCCTGATACCACTCGGGCGCTTCACCATATTGTTTCAAGGATTCCCAAGTCGGTACAAATTTTCCTGAATCCATCGGTTCCAACGGTATTTCGACAACGGGTTCGGTGGCAAGATATATCTCAAGATTATCAAGACGAATATCGGTCGCCTTATTTGAACCAGAACAGCTATTTATCCAAAGATTTTGAGCCGAAGCCAAAGTGCCTGTGATAAAATAAAAATCTACCACCTGCCAGGTACTTCCTGTATTTTTCATCACCTGAAAATCAGCAGTAGAACCATTAATTCCACAACCATTCAAAGTAATATATGCTTCTTTGTCGCTGTACAACATACATTTAAAACGGTAAGATGTATTGGGTAATAGCTTGCCGGTAAGGTTGTAATCGATAGACCCTTTGCAACTACCGCCTGTTGACTGAATACTGGTACCACAATAGGCATTGGCTCCGGTAATCGCGGTTCCATTGCCCCAAGCTTTTGACCAGCCGCTTGCTGAATTCGGGTAGTTATTACATTCCGGATCGGTCACAACATTCCCGGAAGGGAAAAGAGGCGTGTAACACTGTGCCTGTGTTCCTGAAATTCCCAACAGCATACACACAAGCACTGCATAGGAAAAAATGTAGATTTTTTTCATTTGATATTTATAATTTAAAGATAGTTTGTTGAAATAATTTTATACGCAAATGTATATCTAGATTGAAAAAGAATCAAATTATTTGTTATCTACTTAGTTTCATATTATAATTTGGAACAAGATTATTCAAACACCGCTCCACTTGCTTATGTTATTTTTGATATTTTCTAAAAATGCATCTTGCCATCTCAACTATCGGCTTCCGGATAAAGATTTCAACACCGTAAATTTACCATTCGATTTTATTTTCACAATGCCCACTCCTCCTTGATTCAATAACATTCTATCTGATTTTGCAACTCTGCTCAACAATAGTTTTCCTGAGATATCGAAAACGGCCACTTCATCGCCGGATTTTAAACCGGTCAAATATTGTTTGCCGTTTATTGTCACAATGCTTATTCCCGAGTTTTTTTGAGTATTGTTGACTCCCGTTTCGTTTTTTTTTACCTCTACCGTAATTGTATTACCGGTTTGAGGTGAATAGATTGTATTCCCACTATATTTGACAGTGAAGGTGTGAACTCCAGCGGGCAAAGCATTGGCAGGGAAAACCCCATTTCCGGCATTATCAACAGGGAAAACCCCTACGATTGTATCGTTACAAGATACCACAAACGAACCGGTCGGCTTCGCTGTGGCAGTGCCCGTTTTCTGAACTGAAACATTCACCAGCACTGTATCGCCAAGATTTGCCTGAGGCGAAGAAGTCGAAAGGCTCACAGTTGTTTCTGTTGAGCGGTTTTGAGCGGAAATGCGGTATAGTTTTGACCCATGCGCTTTTACTACGGGTGCAAATTGCGTCCCTGAAAATGTGCCTGTATCTTTCTTTGCCCACAAATCCCGAATCAAACAATTGCCTGAGAAGCCAAGACTTACCAAGTCTATTGGAGCAGATATAGAGGTACTGGTTGCCGGGTCTTGGGTATACACCAAAAATTCTACCGACACTCCATTAGCAGCGGTAAGCACTTCATCATCGAATCCACAAAAAGATTTGAATGTAGTATATCCCGCAGGCAAATCAAATTGGATAGTTGAATATGAGTTTACCCCATAACCATTTGTATAGGTTTTCCCATTTACGGTGAGGGTATTATTGCTCAGGTTTTTATTCGTGTGCACTTTGTCCCATCCGCTGGTTGCGCTTACCGGGGTGAGCGTAGTCAGCTTAAGCGAGTCACCATTCGCTTTATAAATTGTAGGATTTATCCAGTCGCCATGGTCGAAGTTAAAATTGTCGCCGGCATCGGTCACCACCAAATAAAGCTTAGATGCTCCGGTGATATCGGCTGTAACAGCTTTTCCTGCACGTTGGCATGTACGGCTGATTCTACCCGTATTAACAATGGCTTTATTCACATCTACATTACGAAAAGTTGGGTCCTGGCTAGCTACAGAGAATTCTACTGTCGCTCCACCAGTCTGGCTTGTCCCGCCTAAGTCGAGCCCTGCAAAGGCTTTGAAACGAGTATATCCGGCTGGTATCTGGAAGAAAATAATTGATTTTGCATGTACACCAATACCATTGGCAAAGATTTTTCCATTTACATTCAGTGTTCCACCGGAAATACTTTTGTTCTTAGCAATGGTACCCCAGCCGGTAGTAGCAAACTCCCAATTCAAGCTGGTCAGTTTCAACGAATCACCGTTATTATTATAAAGAGTCGGGTTAATCCAGTCGGCATGATCGCAAGAAAATCCATCACCACCATCATTAACAATCAAATACAGCGAAGTACTTTCCTGTGGTATAGCAACATCTATGTTTACACCATAATTGTCTGTTAAACGGGAAATTGTTCCGCTTCGATACAGCAAATTTTTGGTTGAAATAAAGCCGTCGCCACCATTATTGAACAATGCCACAAATTTATCACCATTATTCGGATCATCACCTGTCCAGACAATGCAATCGTTATTGTACCATTGCTTGTTATTTACGACCGATTTATGCATAGCCAGCACTTCATCATTGGTAATCAACTGGTTTGTAAACGCATTATTATCCGGAAGATTACCCCAAAAAATCAAAGGAGACTTAAAGATTGACCACAATGTCATCATTGTGTATTGCTCATCTTGGGTAAAATTAGTATAGCGATTTGTGGCACGTTCCCCGCGGATAAATTTTCCCATCGGAAGCATGTCGGCATCCGGCCATGTTCCCGGTGCAATGTAGGGAGACCACTTATTGCATACGGTAAACTGGTAGTTCAGCTGGCTCCAATTGTCCCAAAAATCATCAACCGTACGCCACATATTGGCATGGGTGCGCGCATGATCGTAATTGGCAACTGGAGTTTCACCCGGCGACATACTCAATACAATCGGGCGTCCGCATTGGTCAATGGCATTCCGAAGCATGGTAATCTCATCGGTATGGTATGGGCGCGAAAGATCATCACATTTAATAAAGTCTACTCCCCACGAAGCATACAGTTCTAAGATAGAGTTATAATATTCCTGCGCTCCTGCTTTTAACAATACCATATAATTATCTTGCAACCAGGTACACTGATCGGCAGTGGAGTAAATATCGGCAGCTGTTTTACCATTCCCATTTTTAATTGGCAGGCTCTTGGTAACCGCAACTTTAGGTACACCACGCATAATGTGAATGCCGAATTTCAATCCTTTGCTATGAATATAGTCGGCCAATGGCTTAAATCCAGCCCCATTTGCAGACGATGGGAAACGGGTTGGGGAAGGCATATAGCGACCAAACTGATCGTAGATGAAAGTTGAGCTGGCATAGGGGTTGTAAGATCCTGTTGTTTGATTGTCAACATACCAACGGATATTCACCACAATGTATTCCCAACCATATTGCTTCAGGTTGGCAGCCATATAGTCTGCATTCGCTTTTACTTCTGATTCTACAACAGAAGGTCCGAAACAGTCCCAACTATTCCAACCCATAGGAGGAGTTAATGCCCAAGTTTGAAACTTTAGCTCTTTGCCAGTCTGGGCAAATGAAATAGCACTGACAAATAGTGAAAGAATTAATAATCTTGTTTTCATAGACAGATGCGTACTCTATTTTTATTTAGTTACGTGCTCAAAGATTGATTTCCCAACATTTCAAATTCTTCGATTTCAAAATATCGATGGCATAGTTGCTCCATTAACCCAGATTTCAGTTCATGTCTGCCATCACCATATAGAATTACCATTAGTAATTACAGAAAGTTCAGGCTAATACCTACATACGTATAAGATCCTACAATTTTATCCGCTACCGCATATTCAATTCTTTCCGGGAATCCTACTGTGAAGAACAAAATGTAATATCTTTAAGTATCGTTCCATGTCTGATAACATTTCCCGGTCCAGGTAAATTCGTCAAGGCAGACCAATTGGTTAAATCCGTGCTGTTGGTATACGCGGCAGTTCCATACATCGGGTCTACATACATCCTCCATGTACCATCATCTAATTTCACTACACAGGGACCTTCCATACTGGCCCAATCAGAACGATCGGTTTCCCAAGTCCATGGCCCGGTAATGGTTGGCGCAGTGGCATGTCTGAGGTTGGGAGTGCTTTTAATAAATAAATGATAGATATTATTGTTTTTGACGATTTGTCCATCCAGGTTTACAGGTCCGACACCTAAATCAACCGGAGCACTCCACGTAGTAAGAGTGTTGTCAAGCGCAGTAAACAGATAGGGCCTGAGGTCGCTTTTCGCAGAAGAACAACTAACGACAAAGCGAGGTGTTGGGTTGTCGTCGATCACCCATTCCGGTGCCCACGAATTTTTCACACCGCCGCCAATGGTATCTGTGGATATGCTAGGAAGACTTGTCCAGACTTTAAGATCAGTAGTACTGTATGCCAAACCTACAATTTTTTCGTAAGCATACGGTTTGCCGTAAGGCGCTGCAGTAAATACAAGATAATATTTCCCATCAGTGTGTTTCATGATACTGGGATCGCGTAACGAACAGCCGGCAGGACCGGAGTATTGCGTATCGGAGTAGAGGGTATAGTTCAAAGCGTCAGTGGAGGTGTAAATCCTAAGCTTCATGCCGTTAGCATCGTCACCGGTAAAAGTGGCGAAGATATAGGTTGGCTGAGACGACGTTTTGGCCTGCAATGATGCGGCAGAGCTATGTTCTGTAGTAAAGAATAAAAATAGCAATCCAAGTAAAAAAGTAAAGTTTTTCATACGATAATAATTGATTTTAAAGGTCGTATGGAACTCGCATGTCAGATTATCACTGTCTTTAGTGAATCTCCGTATTCATGCTCGTTTCATGAAAAATAATTTTAGAGGATTAGATATTTTTGATAAGGTAATTTGACCGGAGTATTGTCAATAGTAAATTTGATTTTTAAATAATACTACTCATCCATGCAAAATCTTTTTCATTACAGTTTCGTCTTGTGTCGAAATTCTCACCAAATAACTTCCTGAGGCTATACCTTCTAAGCCAATTCGTTGATTAGAAATCACATTGCCTATACTTAACAATACCCTGCCTTGTAAATCAAAAATTTCGACATTTGCATTACCCGAAATTCCCCATATAGAAATGTAATCAACCGCAGGATTAGGAAATATCTTTATTTCATCTGCCTTTGCCATTTTTACATCTGTAGCAGTACCAGCCTGATATAGATATTGAACCTCCCCTGCTGACAAAGCCTTGTTGTACAGGCTAAACTTATCGATTGACCCCAACCAGGTTGGATCACCGCTATAACCGCTTTTCGCCAGATAAGCATAATTCAGGATGATATTCGAAATAGAATTTCCTGCTAAAAGGGAACCTGTACTGATATTAATACCATCTTCATAAATCGAAACCATATCAGATGAAATGACACCTACTACCTGATGTAACAAACCGTCATCGAGTTCAGTTGCATTTGCAAAACTTTCATTGTTGTATGGTGCCGAAGTATTACCACAGGTTATGCCTACCCTGCTTACATTGTCACCTCTGGCAACTGATATGTAGCATCCGTCTGACCCCATATTGTTGACAGTATTTCCAAAATAGCCAAGCATTGTATATCCTGTATTCGTTCCGGCTTTTGACTTAAACCATGCTTCAACCGAAAGGGCGGGATATGATTTTATTCCAAGCTGAGTAGCCGGAAGTTCGAGGTATTGACCTAAAGCATCTGTTTTTAATGCTCCGTTTCCGATAGTAGCACCACCTCTCAATATGCCGTGTGCAGAACCAATTTGATCATTCGATGTACCATCATCAAAAGTCCACATGTGAGTTAAATCAGAAGTGCCGGGATTTATGGCTGCCGGTATCTGATATTTGGCATTGTAATCATAATGAAACCAATCAATATCAACCAATCCACTTTCTGACAATTCATTGTATGAGAAGATCGCTATCCTGTCTCCTCTGTAATCACCCCATGTCATTGTATACGAACTACCAAAACGAAATATAATTAACACTATCTGTGCTGTAAGAATACTGACATTGCCCACTAACACCCCAGACCGAACGAACATAAATTACCGTATCGCTAATTACTTTTCCCAAAGTCTCTGAACCATTATTATTGTAAACAAGATAACGAATCCCACTTACTTGTTTAATACCAAATATTGAGAAGGTACTAGCATAATGGCAAATCCCTGCAACTTGGCCATTAGCCATTTTACCGATATGTATTTTAGCCTCAGCAATACATTTTTCTGTACGCATGCTTCGCTGGGTAATTGTATTACCTGCACGAAAGAGAATACCTCGGTTTGACGTCGTAATAGGTTTAAATGCTTTGAGCCTTAGGAAACCCGGCCGCTCTGCAAGCGACCATTTATCAGCTCGCGGCTGATAATTCCATTCCCACTGAACAGCTGGGGCAGGCTGATTAAATTCATCATTAGTTTGGATAAAACAACTTTTATTACTCGGTAGCAGCATCTTTGCCGACCATACCATTTTTCCGATACCATCAGTTCCAACTTCGCCAACTATAGGCCATCCATTTCTCCATGTTACCGGCAATAAACTGGCGGTCCGTCCTTCCCAATCACCATGACCGTGATGGGTGAAAAATTGCCAACTGCTGTCCGGAAGCTGAATTAATCCTCCCTGATTGGGTTCCTTATCATTCAACCCACTTACATTAACATGGTTTATTTGTGTGACTTCTGTGTATGGCCCGAATATATTTTTCGACCGCTCCATCATCATTACACGACCTTCGCTTTTCACCTCACTGAAGAAGTGATAGTACAAACCATTGATCTTATACAGTTTGTTTGCTTCACTTCCCTTGGACTGATGAATAACAACATCGGAAGTTAAATCAAGGCTTTTTCCATCCGGGGCCATTTTAAACAGGTGTATCTTATAATTATCTCTATAATTGGTTGCGACAAAGTACAACTGCCCATCGTCATCGCAAAATGAACAGCAATCATCCCAGCCTGTCACTTTCCAAAATGAGGTCAGCGGCTCCCATGGACCAGCCGGATTGGTGGCTGAGCTCATAAAGAAGCCATCGTCGGGAGTTCCGTAATAGACCCAAAATTTACCTTTATAGTAACGTAGGGAGCCTGCCCACACGCCAACACCGTAACGGTTCATTTTATCCCAATTGTAATCGGGACCCATCACGGTCACATCATTTACTACGTGGCTCAAAATTTCCCAGTTTACAAGATCCTTTGAGTGAATAATGACAACACCCGGCGAATACTGAAAGGTGGAAGAAATGGCATAATAATCTGAATCAACACGTATAGCATCTATATCACTATAATCGGACGGAATTACAGAGTTATAGTACGTTCCATCATTTTGGTCGCCCCATTTTATTGTTTGCTGACCAAATACCGTGTTGACTACAAAAATCAGACAAAGCAACATAATGTGTTTCATACTTAGATGCGGCTCTGAAAAGATTCCCCCCTTTAGTCGAAAGACAGTAGGTTCTCCCAGCAAAGCGGACTTTGGGATCATCGCTTTAGTGTCATTTTCTTTTGCTAGAGCCTGATTTGATGAGTTTTTCATTTCAAAATTTTTAAATAAATCAGCATTCAATGTCGTATAGATAAGGGTATTGTTTCTGTTGTTTCGCAGTGAACTGTTGAGTCTTCGTGGCTTTTTTTGCCACGAAGACTCAAAAACTATAAAAAACACAAAGTTTCAAACCAACTTAATGGCATTAAATCAATTAGCCTAAAAAAAAGTTCTGCATTTCTTGATTATTGATGATAATTTTATTGAAAGTAACAGCACCACTATCATATTTCTTCCTCAAAATATACACCCCTTTTTCCAATGTCCTGTTTTTATAATCCACCCGCATTCCATTTATTGAGAATAGTTCTATTGAAATGACATTTCCTTTTGGTTGGTTGTCCTTGACCGGAATAACTGCCGTACCATCACCTTTTGTCAGCGACACTGGTTTAATGCCACGCTTTGTGGGAGTTACCCGCTGGATAGTTCCATCAGGATTGAATTTCAAAGAATCGATGCAAACTTCCCTGTGGTAGCCGGGTCCGTTGCTCAGGTAGTTCTTGTTGATACGGTGATAAACAATATACCACTCATCACGTCCGGGAATCTGCAAAATGGAATTATGAGCCGTGCCATAAATCTCATTGGCCGGATCCTGAGCCAAGACAATGGGGTTTGCCGCAACATTAATCGGGCCGGTAGGTGATGTTGAAGTGCCATAAGCCACGTGGTAGTTGGGAGATCCGGTGTCGTCAACAGACCATAAGAAATAGTACAGTCCTTTTCGGTAAAAGACATAAGTGCCCTCACGGTACTGGTAATCGCTTGCCGTTCCACCTGACGGGGTCAATACTTTGGTCGTTCCATCCTTTATCGACACCATATCATCGTTCAACTCAGCTACGGCCATGTAATTATTACCCCAGTAAATGTAATTCTTGCCCGACTGCGGATCATTGAATACATCCACGTCAATCTGTTGGCCTCCGCTTACGCCTGAAGGCCTAGTTGAAATAAGCGGTTTCCCTGAATCAGTAAACGGTCCTGTCGGGTTGTCAGCAACTGCCACGCCAATTTTCTTACCTCCGGCTTCACCACTGAAATAGAAGTAATACTTATAGTCGCTTCCCGTTTTCTTTTCGATGATTGCCGGTGCCCATGCATTGCCACTAGCCCACGGCACCTGGGATGATTTCAGGTCAAGTATGGTACCTTCGTTTGTCCAATCAACCAAATTGGGTGACGAAAACACATCGAAAGTGTATCCACCCCAGTTGGCAAAGCCATCGGTAGTTGGGTAAATATAGAACCGACCGGTTTTTTCGGAATACAACACCTCCGGATCGGCATGAAAATCAGGAATAATTGGATTGCCTTCCTCTTGAACATCTACCTGATAGGATACTATGTCTCCGTTCAGCGCAAAATTATAAGTTAAAGCTCCCTCACTGAAATCCTGCGCTCCAACAGGGGTAATCTGCGTACCAGGAGAAGCATAAAGTGCAGGATCAAAACTTTTAATATCCGTTTCGGGATTTACGGGCAGATATATCTTTTTTGCCGATTGATCTATTACGATAGCATTTTGCTTTATACTGATATTTCTTGCTCCCAGCGGGGTGTTCGACAAGCCAGTGGTCGGGAAAGCGCTAACAAGACGAGCCGCTTCTTCCTCTGTAATGGTCATTGAAGTTCCATGGCGCGCACTGATATTGTAATTATCCCGAGCAAAGGTGAAGTGTGTCAAATCGGGCGATGTGCAGAACTGATAGTGACCGTTCATATAACAGTCGTACATCATTATCCATTGATCGGAATTGATCTTTTTGAAAACGCCAACCCCTTCAACTCCCTGAGTAGTTTGTTGCAATTTGCCGGACGGAGCACTCCACTGCGAACCTGGAGCCTGTCCGGGTAATTGTGTGAGTTGAGTAGCAGTCACTTTGCTTATACCACCATCATTTTCGTTTTTGTAAAAGAGATGGTAAAGTCCATCACCTTCATTGTAATTAATGTCACCATCAATTGTCGAAGCACCTCTATCGAACAACAGTTGAGGTTCGCTCTCAAGGTCGGTAAAATCCTGATTCACATAACAATAATACACCTTATCGTAAGGAGCTTTTCCATCATTAGTCAAAATGGAGAAATAAACCATGTATTTTTTTGCCTGAGGATCGTAAATCGTTTGAGGTGCCCACACGCGCAAAACATTTGCCCAGAGAGTTGGCCATTTAGTTGGGAAATTGACAGTTGCATGTTTCCAACTAATCATATCTGTCGATTTCATCAACACGATTCCGCGATTACTATTCCATCCTTCGGCCGATTTCATATCGGTAACCACCATGTAGAAAGTTTTTCCATCTATTCCCCGGAGGATGTGCGGGTCTCTGACTGCCATTTTCAATGCAATGGAATCGGAACTGACTACCGGATTGCCATTGTTGAGCGGAGTATAATTGATTCCATCGTTGCTCAGTCCATAACGTATCTGTTCTTTATCCTGGCTGTTTCCGGTAAAATAGACAAACAGATAGGCTGATTTTGCATCGTCTTCGGCTACGGCTACCTCAAAAGTTTTCGTTGCGCTTGCTTGTCCTTTGGTGGCTGTTGCCGTGAGGACAACCGTCTTTTTACCTGTACCTGCAGGCGAAAGTTTCATCACTTTCCCCATATTGTTCATATAGGTCAAATCACCTGACTTCCATGTAATGCTCGAACCTTCGAGTGCTTCGACCGGCAGTTTTATCGAAGTGTAAACATTACGTGCATTTCCTGACAAATTCAAATTAGCGAGATCCAATTCAACCGACATTTGATCTGTATATTGTGGTATTACTTTTACCTGAAATGTTTTGGTGACCGTCATGCCACCAAAAGAAAGCGTGGCTGTGAGTGTCAGATTAACCGCTGGCTGTCCGTATACAGGTCGGGTAACCCTTCCATCATTGGCTACAACAGCCAGATTTGAGCTGGACCATGCAACAAGCACCCCATCGGCAGTGCTTGTGGGCAATGACAGGTTTTTGGTGACAGAGTCGGCTTTTTCTATCGCAAGTTGTGTCTGAGCCTGCTTCAATGTGATACTATCCGTATAATGGCGTAATGGTGTAAGTTCACCATACAACGCAAGAATGTCGGTTTCACTCAATGCTCCCTTGTAAATGCAGAATTTTGAGAACTGTGCGTTTTTAAGATAGGCATCGGCTGCATAACAAGAGCGCCCCAGATAATTGTACGCCGTAGCACCTAAAGCAGTTGGATTGATTGTCACGGTTGCATCGGTCGATAATTTTGTGCCGTTAATATAAACTCCACCCACTCCATTTACTTGAGTATAAGTTACATTTATCCATCTGCCTTTGTCGAGCGGTTTGGAGAGGCCAATAGCACTTTCGGCCTTGTAGTCGGTTTTAGTTATCGAATACCGGCTTGTCCCGGCTGAAAAGAACATGTTGCCATTAGCTGTCGAAATCATATTGTTGGAATTTGCAAATGTCCAGACAAAATTTCCAGCTGCGGTGATGCTTTCGGCATTCGGAATATACATGTTAGTTGAAATGGCAAAATGGTCAAGTGTGGAAATCACACTCCCAATGCTGCTTCCAAAATCGAAATATCCGTTGTTGCCACCCAAATCAAGAACGCTTTTACCGGCAATGGTTTTTAAAGTCGCGCCATTTTTTAATGCTCCAACATATATCCCTGATGAATCAGATGTAGTGTCAAAATTAAATTCGGCAAGTTTTACAGCAGTCGTAACAGGAGTTACACCCGACAGCGTATAGATTTGGTTAACCGTCAACGCTCCGTCATAGACACGGAAATCGGCTAACTTGGCATCGCTAAGATAGTTGTCTGCCGCATAGGCAGACCGTCCAAGATAGTTGAATGCAGTAGCACCAAGTTGCGATGGGGTTATGGTGATAGCAGCGGATTTTACCAGATTGCCATCGACGAAAATTCTGCCCGTTCCATTTTCCTGAACATAGATCACTGTTTTCCACGCCCCTTTCGCAAGATCGGTTCCGGTTTCCATGCCGGACTCATTTCTCCAACCTGTTTTAGTGATTGCACAGCGCGTATTACGTGCACTCAGGAATACGCAACCCGTGGCAGTGGTGCCGTTATCGCTTGAATTTGAGAATGTCCAAATGAAATTTCCGGCACCTGAAACGTCGCTTGTGGTTGGAATAAAGATTTTTGTCATCACGGAATAATTGGTAAGCGTTGCCACTACGCTTCCCGTTTGGACACCCATGTCAACATAACCTTTTGAAGTGCCAAGGTCGATAACATTCACCCCATCGTAAGTGCCGATTTTGGCTCCGTTGAGAAGCGAACCATTTAATCCATTTCCGGATTGATCTAATACAGAAGTGCTGCCGACGGCATCCGAAGCCAGATCATAATGGAGTTTCAAGGTCTGGGCTTGAATTCCTGCAGCAAGCATAAAGAAAAATGCAAGTATCAGGAAAGAAAAAAAATTGATCTTTTTAAATAAATACATAAGTTGATTTTTTATAATAATTAGAGAAAATACACGTTAATCCTCCTATAATAATTGCACCCAATAGAGCACATTTGAAGGAAACAAAAAGCCTTGACTTAGAAAGGCCATAATCTGTAAAGATACAAAGTTATATGATTGGTTAATCTTAGTTGGGTCGTAAATTCGTATTTAGAAGGGGGTGGATTCGTAAACTTATATTGTTCAACTTATATACTTTTCAAAAAAACGAATAACTTAACTCTTCTGGACGAATACACTCCGGTTATTTTTTTTTGTGGTGCTATATGAAGATCGTATAGTATAAATCTTAATTCACCACAAATGAAGGGCGTTAGCCCTGATATCTTCGTAGACAATTGTGTTTTGGAATATTGAGGGGCTTTAGCCCTGACATCTAAAATACTACAATTCAAATAAAGTGTAAAAAAAAAACGATTAAGACATCAGGGCTAACGCCCCTTGATTTTGTTGGATTATTTATTCTACGAAGATATTAGGGCTAACGCCCCTATTAGAGATTTACAACACAAAAAAAACATAGACAAAAAAGAATACACCTCAAAAAAAGAAATAACCTACATTCCTGAAATTGTCATGGTTATAGATTTGTGATTATTTTCAAAAATATCTCTGCAAATCCTGGCTATTGATGATAATTTTCTTAAAGGTAACGGCACCACTGTCATACTTTCTTTTCAACAAATACACTCCTTTTTCTAATGTCCTGTTTTTAAAGTCAACCTGCATTCCATTAATAGAGTACATTTCTATTGAAATAACATTCCCTTTTGGTTGAATATCATTCACAACCGGAACAGCAGTATTACCGCCATTTTGCAACGAAACAGGTTGAATGCCTTCGACAGTAGGTACAATAGGTTTGATGGTTCCATCAGCATTGAACTCCAACTTGTCTATACAAACTTCGCGGAAGTATCCTGCCGAATCACCCGCCATAGTTATTCCTCTTGGACGGGCGAACCGGTGATAAACCATATACCACTCGTCTTTCCCCGGAATCTGTATCACCGAGTTATGACCTGTCCCATAAATTCCCAATGTAGGATTTTGAACAAGGATATGATTATTCGCAGGAATGGTGATCGGGCCTGTAGGTGAAGTTGACATGCCATAATACACACTATAGTCTGCCTTTCGGGTATCTCCTTTCGACCAGAAAAAGTAATATGTATTATTGTTGCGTTTAATTACATAACTTCCTTCTGTGAATGTACCACCGGAAGGTGTAATCACTTGTGTGGTACCTGATTTCAACGACGTCATATTGTCATTCAGTTCGGCTACAGCCATGTAATTATTTCCCCAATAAATATAGCTTTTGCCCGAGATTGAATCAGTGAATACATCCGGGTCAATTTGTTGTCCGCCGCCGGTTGGGCTGGTAGAAATCAGTGCTGCGCCGGAATCGACGAACGGACCGGTCGGGTTATCAGATACCGAAACACCGATTTTCTGAGCAGCCGTAAAGTAATAGAAATACTTGTAAGCACCATTCACCATCTTTTCTTCAATGCAAGGAGCCAAGGCATTTGTTTTACCCCAGCTAACCTGTGTTGGCAAATCAAGTATCACACCTTCTTCAGTCCAGTTTACCATATCAACGGATGAAAAAGTCTTGAAATAGGTTCCCGCCCAATTCACGAATCCATCACTGGTTGGATACATATAAAATTTCTTGTTTTTCTTTGAATATAGAATCTCCGGATCTGCATAATATCCTTCCAGCACAGGATTTCCCGATATCTGAACAGTTACCGCATACGTTTTTGAACCGATGCCGGGGATCGAAACAGTATAGTTTACGGCTCCTGTAGAAAAGTTTTGAGAACCTGCCGGAGTAACAACACATCCTGCCGGAGTAACAAATTTTGGGTCGAAGTTTGAAAGATCAGTCCCTTTCTTTACAGCCAGATAAATCGTTTTGGCTGTTTGATCAAATTTTGAATTGATTTTTTTTACAGAATCTGAGGCCGATGAGTAGATATAAATATCGGCAGCATTTCCCCATTTTAAAGCCAATCGTTCAGCTTCCTCTTTGGTGATAGCCATGGTGGTTCCATGGCGTGGTGCAAAGTTCATCGAGGTTTCGCTGTCTATCACTTTAAAGTTGTCTAAGTCGGAGCTTTGTGTAAACTGATATTTCTGATTCCGGTAGATATCGTACATCAGGATATAGTTATCAGTATCTGTCAATCTGTATATGCAACCTCCTTCAACATCCAAATCGGATTGATCAAGGAGTTTATCTTGAAGCGTATATGGACCTGTAAGTGTTTTCGCCACAGCCTTTTTAATCCCGTTAGGGGCACTTTCCATCTTCATAAACAGATAGAATTTACCACCTTTTTCAATAATATCGGCATCAATAGTTGCCGCTCCCGCCGAATTTTCATACAACAGTTTGGGAGCAGATTCTAACGCTGTAAAGTCAGCATTTACATACGCGTAATATATTTTATCCACGTCAGTGGTTTTCTTGATAGAAAGATAAATCATATACTTTCCTACCGATTTATCGTATATAGTCTGAGGAGCCCAAACATGTATGGCAGTTGCAAATTCAGGATACGTAGTCGCAATATTAATTTTGCTTGAAGTCCAGTTTATCAAATCGGTAGATTTTAGTAAAACAATACCCCGGTTCGAATCCCAGCCATTTGCGGCAACCATATCAGTGGCCACCATATAGAAAGTTTGTCCGTCTTCGGCACGCATAATGTGCGGATCGCGCACACCGCCTGTCAAACTGATAGTTGCAGAATTGAGCACCTGATTATTATTATTTAACGCCTTGTAATTCTTACCATCGTTACTCAACGCAAAACGGATGGCTTCGCTTGTACCGGTAAAATAGGCGAACATATATGCAGAATAACCTTCTTTTTCGGCTACATAAACATCGAATATTTTAGTTTGTGTTACATCCCCTTTGGTAATCGTTGCTGTTAATACAACGTGGGTTTTTCCTGTCCCATGCTCAGGTAGATAGAGCAACTTGCCATTATCGGCTAACAATGAAGGAGTGTTGGAACTCCACACAATGCTTGAACCTTGAATTCCTGCGATTGGCAATAGCAAGCTTGAACGAAGATTATCAATACTTCCTGATAGGTTTAAACTATCCGCATCCATTTTTACAATTTCAGAATTGCCGTATGAAGGCAGAACGATCAGGGCGAACGTCTTGATAACAGACACACCTCCACTAACTGCAGTAGCAGTAAGTGTCACATTTTTAGATGCAGAGCCACTGATTGGCCTTACTACAATACCGGTCTGGGAGATAGTGCTTTCATCGGAAGAGCTCCAACTGATTGAAACACCATTAATTAATGTCGGAAGGATTAGATTGGATATGATTTGTTGTCCATCTGCTAAATTAATCGTTGAAAGGGCATCGATAGCCGCCTTCTTCGTCAAGGCAGTTTGGTAGTCAGGCAGAGAAGAAGCTAGTCTGACAATAGATGTATCTGGCAATACCCTATTGTAAATACGAAATTCATCGACCAATGTTTTAGACAGGTAAGCATCGGCACTGTACGAGGATTTTCCAATAAAGTTATAGGCAGTGGAGCCAAGAGCTTTTGGATTTGTGGTAATACTTGTTGTGGTATTGAGCAAAACGCCATCAATGTAAATTTTGGTCGTTCCCGATGTATAAGTTATTGCCAGGTGCTTCCACCCGCCTTTTGCGAACGCAGAACCTGCAGGGGTTGTTTGTTCGGTATGCCAATCGGTAGTGCAGATCGCATAACGCGAATTCATAGCCGAGAAAAACATGGTCCCATTTTTCGTACTCCCTATATTGGCCGAATTACCGAAAGCAAATACAAAGTTTCCGGCTGTAGTAATAACAGCATCATTTGCTATATAAATGTAGGTCGAAACAGTGAAATTTTGCAATTTACTAATCAGGCCACTACCCAATTGTGCTCCTAAATCCAAGTAACCGTTAGATGTTCCTAAATCCAATACGCCACCTATACCTCCACTGGCAGAAACTGTAGCGCCATTTTGAAAAGTTGCCACAAAACTATTTCCGCTCACATCAGTCACCGTAGTGGCACCAGAGGCTACATTATCAAATGAAAGACGTAGTTTAAGTGTTGTATCCACCTGAACTGCAGAAACTTTAAAACTTTTTGTCAGTGTCGTTTTAGCATTTATTGCAGATGAACTAATCAACAAAAGAAAAGAAAAAAGAGAAATAAAAAGCTTTTTCATGCGTAAATAATTATTTTTCAGGTCATATGGAACTCGTCCCGTTTGAATGGGACACGATTCATAACAAATGATTAAAAAGCGGTTTATTTAATGGTGTTTTAAATAAACCGCTTTGAATTAAAAAGAAACTAATACCTCAATTGGTTTATTAGTAGCGAGAAAATATAATATCTTATTTTTCAACTTTAATCTCTCTATATCCCTCTCCATTAACTCTACTTCCCTCCGGGTAAATTCTTCAAAAGGAGAAAGTAGTTGGAAGAGGATTTTTTTGAGAGGCATTTTGCCGAGTAGAAAGTTGAAAATTATACGATATTATTTAACCACCACTTTTGTAACACCAGCATCCAATTTTACAATATAAATACCCGGAGTCAATACAACAGAAAACCTTTCGTTGTTTCCTTTAGTTTGAGCAATTCTCAAACCTTGGGCTGTGAACACTTCGATGCTTTGCGATCCTTCCACCTTTAATGTTCTATTATCAACATACACAGATCCTTTAGATAAAACTGGACGAACTCCTGTAGAAGATGATGATGCCGACAATTCGAATATTTTATCAGCTGCACCCGGACTGCTTAATGTTAGAGTTGCAACATGGCTTACCGCTGCTCCAGTCGGAGTATATGTAATTGACACCGAAGTCGTAGCAATACTATCAGCAGCTACAATTGGTAAAGTCGCAGGACTTACAGAGAATTGATCTGCATTTGCGCCACTCAATGCAAGTGATACAGCAGCGGTTAAACCATTGCCACTCACAGTGATTGTTTTTGAATCGCTGCTTCCTACGGCCGATGACATTACTGGAACAGAAGCTTCAGCAACACGGATACCAGGGACTTTATAAATTTCGAAATTATCCATGCGAATATCTGATGCAGTCTTAGTACTACCACAACTGTTGAACCAAAAGTTTTGGCTTGCTCCTAAAGTGCCAGTAGTAAATGTAAAATCAACTGCCTGCCAGACACTAGCAGTATTAACATCTACAGCATAATTTGCGTCACTTCCTCCAATGCCCATACCATTCAAAGTAATGCCCCCACCATTTCCGTTGGTATACATCATGGCTTTCAAGCGATAAGTAGTTTTAGGTAACATTTTGCCGGTAAGCGAATAATCTATTGAGCCACCACATCTTCCTGTTGCCCGAACACTGGAACCACAATAAGCATTAGCATCCGAAATTATTGCTTCGTTACCCCAACTGTCATAGGTCGCAAGGTTAGTACATAGCGGGTTCGACACCAAGTTTCCGCTTGGGAAGAGAGGCGTGTAGCATCCTGTGTTTGGAGAAGCTGTTACAGCAACATTCTTGGTTGCACTTCCGCTTGTAAATGTAATGTTTCCGCTTACTGCTGTAGTACCGTCATAGGTAATAGTTACTGTTTCATTATTAGCGTTGGCAGGCAAAGAAGTAGGACTAACTGTTATTCCAGCTGGAGCAGAAATTGAAATAGTATTGGATAAATTAGCACCTAAAACCGTTAAATTATCAGATAAATAATTGTCATCGCCATTAAATGCAAATGAAGCTTTTGAAGTAGAAACAAGCGGAATAGTCAGTGCTCCATAATAATACAAGCGGAAATTATCAAACACCTGCCAGTCACCCGTTTTAACACTTTGGTAAACTCCACTTACACCAAGCGTAAGAGAACCTGTTCCGTCAACTATCACATAACCCAGTTCATTTTCATATAATGCTAAATCAAATGCAGCTTTCGCATTAGCCGTGCTATTCGGAAAAAAAAGCGCATCAACTGTTGTACCCTCAGGACAAGTCGTTTCAGAGTAGATACTTTTTAAAGGAATAAAAGTAGTTACTCCCGATGCAGTAGCATACAATTTTGCTGAAAGAATATCCGAACCATTGGTAAAAGAAGTGCGGTTTGCAGTAGTAAGACCAACCGGACGTTGGAAACCTTGTGCTTTCAACACATACACTCCTGGTAGTAAACCCGTTACTGTTTGATAAAGATTAAACGGATTTTTACGATAAAACTCAGCCACACTATTGCTCCAACCGTAATTTGTAGAACCGGTCCAACCTGTTGCAGGACTTGATACGAAGCTCGGATTAGTAATGGTTGTTGTTTGATCCGTAACAGTAAGCGCTGCTTTCAAATTTGATACTGCTGTAGTAATATCGGCTGTTGTACCTGTATTATAAGTGCTGATATAAGAAGTTAAATCAACGCTACTACCTACAAGTTGAGCAATATTCATATATTTATCCAACTGAACTTTGGCATTGTATTTAGCTACAGCATCAGCAGTAACGAACATCCATTTTGTATGATCGCTTGGGGTGCGGTCATATCTTACATCATATACTGCTCCTTCCTTGTTGCTATTATACAATACTGAAGAGGTACCTAAAAATTGACCAGCAACGTAGTTGACATTTGTACTTGCCACCTGAATAGAGTAAATATTATTCCCGGCATCTGTCAGCTGAACATCCCACATATGGGTAGCATCACCATCTGTATATGTCCATCCGAGCGGATCAATTTTCAAACATTTAGCAATATTGTTTTCATATTCCAGATTCCAGAATAAACCATTTTCAACAGTAGTAATTATTGCTCCAACTGGCTGGGTTACGATAGCTTGAGCATCCCATTCACCGCCACGATCTAAAAAAGCCTTTGCGCCAACACTGTACACATAGTACTGTGAACCGGTTGCAATAACACTGCCCTCCGGAATCGGAGCAGTCCATGTCTGCGCTTTTACGCTTATCACACATAAAAAGCCTACTAAGGCAAGAAAAATGCCTCTTCGTTTTAGTAATTCTTTTTTCATAACATTTTTTTTTAAATTAATATATTAGACAGTTAAAAGAGAACGAATTAAAAAAATCTATTAGAGATTGATTGCCTAAAAAATATTCTCAAAACAAGCCACCACTAATTAACAAACAACCAATTTGAAATAATGATCGCTATAATTGATATCTAGAAGCAAAAATAATTCATGTTCATCAACTTTATACCATCAAACGAACATAAAGGTGTTCCATATTATAAAATGGAACACCTTTATGTTATCATATACACTTCAGTTACATTACCCAAAAGCTTAAGATACTCACTTCTACCGCACAAGAACCTTATCTACCTGCACATTCCCATTGGAAACAACCTTTACAATGCACATTCCTTTTGATTTGCAGGGAATAAATAGCTATTTCATAAAACAGACCCATAAACTACTATCCTTATTGCATTAACAATGCTGATTTATAACTCACCTAACCGTAAATTCCCAAATCCCGCACGATTGATTTTCTGCCTGAGTTGGATAAAGTGTAATGCGCAGGTAACGCGCTTTTACTTTTTTCTTGTCAACCAATGGGCTACCCGCTTTTTGATTATCGGTTTTATCGGCAAATAATGCCCACGAAGTATTATCGGTTGAGTACTCTATTTTATATTGTATTGCCCTGTTGGGCCGGAGCTGGATACGTAATTAATTGATTAGAGACTGAATTGACTTGTGCGGTTAAAGAATTTACGCCACTTAGGATAAGCAATGGAACTGCAAATAAAGTCTTAATACTACTTGAATATAACATTGTTTTGTTTCATTATTGGAATAATTTATTGGAGAATACTGGTATAACATTTCAACTTTAATTATAGGTCTATCTGAAACTTGGCTCACCACAGAGAAAATGTTATTCTTATTTTGTCGCATACTAAACGTTCACGTCCTTTTATTATTGATCTAACCTCTCAAAAGTCAAGGAATTTTCATTAAATAAATTTAGCGTCCAGGTATCAAACCATTTAATTATTGGCTTATCACCTTTCCATAAAATCGGTAACCAAATATGCCCACCATCAATGGCATTTTTCGGAGTCCAGCGGTCACCCATAAAAATAAATACGTTTTTTTTGCCTTGAACCGGAAGTACAAATGTACTTTGAGAGTGAAATGTCAAGTTTGAATCATTTCCCACGCAAGGATTACCCAGTTCCGTCCAGGGGCCCCAAATTGATGGTGCAACAGCCGACCTGGCTGCATTCGGATTCCAACCCGTGCAACCTGAAGTTATCAAATAATACTTTCCATCCTTCTTGAACATAGCCGGACCTTCATTATGTTTCCCAGGGAATAATCTAAACCATTTACCTGTCAATGTAGTATAATCACCGCTTAATTCCGATATATTTAAAGTTATATTATCTTCCGCAGAACTAATCAAGTAGGCTTTATTATTATCATCCTGAAAAATACACATATCTCTTGACATCTGCCCGCTTTTAAAGTCCCGACGTAACAAATATCCTGACTCACCTCTTTCAAGAAATGAGAGATTTTTCAAGGTAGCATCACCACCCTCAACAGGCATAGAATCTTTCGACGTTACATTTATCGGCCAACGATTAGCATTTGTACGAAAAGAATGTAAAAAACGATACGGTCCGGAAATCTTACTACTTATCGCAACTGCTGCGTGAGCCGCTGCATACCCTTTTCCTTTTAGTTCCAAATGAAACCACATAACATATTTACGAGTTTTCTTGTTGTAAATCACTTTCGGACGCTCAATAATACAGCCTTTTGCAATAGCACTTTCTGAATTAGCTGAATCGACTGACAAAGCTATTCCCTCATCTTTCCAATTGTACAAATCTTTAGATGAATAGCAATGTACACCCACTTGAGCATAATTGCCGGCATCACCCTCAATTTTATGTTCGCCATACCAGTAATATATTCCTTTCTGGAACAATATGCCACCGCCATGTGCATTTATATGAACACCTTTATTGTCTTTCCAAACTTTTCCGGGAACAAACGAAGTCTGATTCTGTCCTTGAACTGTAACTATACTTATCAAGACTAAATTAACCGCTAAAATTAGAATCCTTTTCATGTATTTTTGATATATGATTGCTTTTATATATTTATTTAATCACAAATTCCCAAATTCCTGTTGTAGCCCTTTCCAAAGCAATTGGATAAAGAGTAATACGAACATAGCGGGCTTTTACTTTTTTGACTTCTACCATAGGGCTACCTTGCTTTTGATTATTGCTTTTATCCGCAAACATCAACCAGGAAATATTATCAGTAGAATATTCAATTTTGTAACGTGTCACACGATTTGGAAATTCAAAACGGATTTCACAGCATATAATCGTTTGAATTCTGCCCAGATCGGCTTTCAACCATCTGGCACTATCAGTGGCAAGCGGCTTCCACAGAGTTGCGTAACTGCCGTCGTTTGCAAACCCGGGTTTAAAATGCACATTGACAAATGATGAAGCTGTCATTAACGATCCCGGAAATGACATTGCTTTTGCAACCTTGCCCAACGGATTAACACCTACGTTTGTAGGAACGACTTTTTTGAAATTACCATCGGCATCGAACTCAAGCTTATCAATACAAATTTGGCGACACAATGCTTTTTCGTTGGACGAAATGCGGTGATAAATAATGTATTGCTTCCCTTTATAAGTTAAGATTGTATGATGACCAGGTCCCTTCACTCCTATTTCTAAATCAGAACTCAGAATTGGCGAATTTTTCCCTAATGTAAATGGACCATAAGGAGACTTTGAAGTTGAATACTGCACTTTGTAGGTATGATCCGTACACAAACCTTCGGAGTAAGTGAGGTAATACGTTCCATTCTGTTTGAACATATAAGGACCTTCGAAATAATGCTCGGGAGTAATATCTTTCCATTCGCCATCCAGCCCATTCATATTTTTATTAAGCTTTGCAATTAAACAATGTCCATTCACCCAATGAAGCCCTGAACCCCAGTAAAGGTAAGCCTGTCCGTCGTCTATAAAAGCTTCAGCATCGATTGTATGAATTCCCAGTGCGGCTTGCGTAGTAATCAATGGTTTGTCTCCCTCTACCGCATTACGCCAGGGACCTTCGGGTTTATCGGCCACTCCGGCATACACTTCACTCCCAACCGACACAAACATGTGAAATTTGCCATCCTTGCCTTTTACTACAGATGGCGCCCAAACTTTACTGCCGTTGGATGTAGGACTGGTACAAAGGTCTTTGGTAGGCCAGTTAAGCGGAATTAATGTCCAGTTTTTAAAATCTGAAGATTCCCACAACCCTAATTCATTATCACCCCATGGATCCAGTGTGGCATAAATATAAAACTTGCCATGATCTTGAATTACTGCTGGATCGGCATAATACCCCGGAATAATAGGATTGCCAGCCGGCAGGTTTTGCGCTGATACACTAACGGCTAAAACTACACAAAAAAGAATTGCACGAATGATTTTGTTCATGATAAAACAGGAATAAGTAATGTGAACAATATAATGTCGTATTTTTTGTATCAATTGCCGTCCCATTTATGGGACGAGTTGATGGTAAAAAAACACATTCTTTGCAAGCAAAGCGAACAAGTTCGAGCGGGCTTTAGCCAAATAGTATTTAAAATTTGGCTAAAGCCGTGTAAATCTATATCATTTTATTCGTCCCATAAATGGGACGGCAATT
>Ga0208789_1000438_pt1 | contig 40627 bp, 36 predicted proteins | sample Methanotroph_Enr_FD_187368 | JGI IMG/M metagenome (GOLD analysis project Ga0208789, IMG submission 187368) | Enriched soil microbial communities from Old Woman Creek wetland in Ohio, USA - Methanotroph_Enrichment_5 (SPAdes) (version 2) | ecosystem: Environmental > Terrestrial > Soil > Wetlands...
TTACAATACCGTTTGTGTCGACGGCGGAGTAATAAACAATGAGCCGTACGATTTAACCGAAACGCTTTTAATGAACCGGAGAAAAGCCGAAATAGAAAAAGATAAAGATTCGGCAACGGCGAAAGCCTATGAACCTGCCACAAATCCGTCAGATTTTGATACCACGATTTTAATGATCGACCCTTTCCCAAACTATGACGAAGCTCCAACCGATTACTTCGATCTTCAGGCTATAAAATTTGCCACGACTCAACTTTTGGGGGCCATGCGCCAGCAACTAATGGTAAAATCAGACTTGCTTGAAAAGGCTTACGACGACTTCGACTATTCCCGATTTATGATCGCACCCATACGGACAAGTGGTGGTGTAACTCAGAAAGAGAGCATCGCATGTGGCGCACTGGGTGGTTTTGGCGGCTTTTTCAACCGCGACTTCCGGGTTCACGATTTTATGCTCGGACGACGCAATTGCCAGCGTTTCATCCAACAGTATTTTTGTGTTCCTGAATCGGCTAAAAACCCGATTATACTGCATGGATACGGTGATTTGAATAAGGGCTCACTCCAATTCTTTATGCCTGAAACGACAGATTTACTGCCCATGATCCCGGATATCCGTATTTCCGAAGACCAAACACAAATAATAAAACCAGCGTTGGAAGATGAATTTCAGTATCCTTCCATCAGTTTAAAATACCTGATTGGTTTGGAAGATAAATTACAGGCCAGGTTTGAAACAGTTATTAACAACATTACAAAAGGCAACGTGCCCGGAAGCGCCAACAAATCAACAAATCCGATCATACAACGGATCAGAAAAAAATCATGGTTCGCACGAAATATCTCGGGTCCGGTTGTCGGATTCACAGTTGATAAAGTCATCGCGATAGGTAAAAAGGCAGGTAAAAACATAGCTGCAGAAAAATTCATTGATTCGGTGATTACCGATATGGATAAACGCGGTTTACTGAAACAGGATTGTTGATTGCCTTTTTGCTCTATTATACTTTTAAATTCAAACACATGTATATGAGAAGACTGATACTTGTTTTTACCATTACTTCCATACTATTTTCATGTTCAAATTCGGCAAAGAAAGACACCGCCAATAGTGAAGCAACGCCAGTTGATACGATCAGGTCAAACGCACAAAATATAAATGCGCCTCCTCCCCCATCCCCGGCAGTCCTTCCTCCACAGCACACAGCGGTAGCCCACGGTGATGAGGTTGCATCTCTTGATACAGCTACAATGATTACAGAGCCTGCATCAGAACCAGCACACTCGGCCGAGCCAGAGACCTCTGTTCCAAAGAAAAAGTCAGCTCGTTTGGCTTACAATTATTCCTCTGAAATGAAACGAAATATATCTGAAGACATTAACGTGTATGTTTCGATTGTTAACTCCGGAAGTTTTGTGAAAGACACATTGATGAAAATTGTTGCACAGCAAAAGAATCCAAACAAACACAAGACCAGAGCTGATTCGATTGTATGCGCCAATATTTTATTGTACAAACGAATAAAAGTTGAGTTAATTGACCCGGATGCAGCTTTTAAAATTGATTCTGTATATGGAAGTGGCTGGCAGGATATAGATTCAATCGGTGATAACCGTTGGCGATGGAGTGTTAAGCCATTAACGGATCAGCCAAATGCAAAATTGGTCATTAAAGTAGTCGCCAAATCACCTGCCGGGGCCATCGAAGATATCGACGACAGGACATTCTACATCAAGGTTGAAATGACCGGCCCATTTCAAATGTTCAGAACTTGGTGGATCTATTTACAGGATCACCCCGAACTGTTCTTGACAGTAATTATAATTCCACTGATCGCCTTCTTCGGGAAACGCTATTTTGATCGAAAATCAAAAGAACAAAAGCCTTAATTACCGAAACGAGATGCTGAAATAAATACAGCATCCCGCCAAATTCATTTGATTTAAGATCATCAAAACCATATCTTCAGGCAATTAAAACTGGTCACTTTTTCCCTTTGATGCCTGATGAATCGATAAAAGCCAGAATTGGTTTTGTTTTCAGAGCAAGTTTCTTTTCTTTTTTCTTCATGCCGAATATCAGGCGCATGGCGTTAAACGGTACAATCAGGAAACGGTAAACCGACCAAATAATCGTGAGACTTATCAGGATAATTAGCAAAGCTTTCAGGAGTATCGGAAACTGAAGTTGAATCACAAACCAGGATACTACAACAATAACCGGTTGGTGAAGCAGGTAAAACGGATAAATGGCGGTGTTCAGTTTCTTACGGTAAACATTGTCCTTGTTCAGGTAATTTTTCCCGTATGCCAGAATTGCCAACCCGATCGACCAACTCATCAGCAAAGCGAGTATATCGTAAATCTTCCAACCAACTTGAGAATGGTCAAAAACAGACAAAGCCAGAAACATCATTCCGGTAACCAGAATGGATGTTCCCAACCAAATCCTGCGGTCGCGAACGATGAAGCCAACCACTTTTGCGCTTCCTAATAAAACAAAGCCAAATAGGAAGTACAGAAAATAGAGACACACAAAAGCCCAATCGTTTCCCAATGCATGAGTTTCTTCCGGAAAATGGGGGCGCAACCATAGCTGTGACCCGATTAAAGGCAGATACAATAACAGAAGTCCCCCTTTTAACGAAGCCAGTTTCTCGATAACATTTTCGAAAGCAGCATATTTCGACGATCTGAAAAAGGCAATAAAGGGAAGAAAAACCATTGAAATAAAAAACAGGTAAAGGATGTACCACAGATGGTGCCAACTGAAATTTCCGGTAGGATAAATACCCTCAAAAAAATGTTGATAAAAATTGAATAACGAAGGATATTGGTTAATCTTTTCGATATAAACCTGAACAGGAACCAAAATCAGGACGCCTGCCAGAAAAGGAAGAAACAACCTTTTGGTACGTTCGGCTGCAAATTTTCGGGTACTTCTGATTCCAAGTGCAAAGCGGGTACCTGCTCCTGAAACCAGGAATAGAAGCGGCATTCGCCAGGCATGTAACAAATGCATGATGGGGTTCAGTGCTTCGATGCGAATGTCGTTTTTGACGTGCCAGTTCCACGCATTAAATACCATTCCGACGTGAAAAAGAAAGACGGAGAAGATTAAAAAAATCCTGATCCAGTCGATGTAAAATTGTCTGTTTCCCATGATGTTTTTTGATTTGAAATTTTCAGCAAATCAACATCATTCCCGGCCGAACCATGTATCATCTGATCGGGAGATACTTCGTCCCGATAAATCCGTACCTGTTTTTCTCCGGAGAAATTACGATTTTGCAGCGTTCCTGAATTCGGAAGGAGTTTGCCCGGTAATGGTTTTAAAAACTTTATTGAAACTGGCTTTCGAATTGTATCCTACTATTTCACCAATTTCTTCGATTTTAAGCTTCATCGAATCCGGGCCCGACAGTATTTGTTTGGCTTCTTCGATGCGGTATTTGGCTAGCCATGCATAAAAGTTCAATCCCGTTTTTTCGTTGATCACCTGCGAAACCCGGTGCTGTGATTCATTGACGCGATCAGCAATTTCAGAAAGCGACGCCATGTTGTTGCGGTAATAAAAATCGCGGGTCATTAAGATTTCGAGCCTTTGCAAAATCTCGTCTTTCTGGATTTCGTTTAAACTCGATTTCTGGTATTTGGTAGTACTTTCATTAAACGACTCGCTGAAAAAACTCGATCGTTTTACAATGGCAAAACTGGTAAGGTAAAGCATGAACGCACAATAACTAGCTATAAAATAATCACCGATATCACGTCCCATTTTCATATTAACCAGAAAAAAGATCGCTGTAACAATCACAAAATGGAGGATGGAGTCTTGGTATATCCTGATATTTCCTTGTTTAAAACTCCAGATTTTTAAACCGAGTTTTCGGTATTGGTTTATTAGAATTCGTCCTGACAGGAACAAATAAACAGAAAAATGAAGCATGGTCAGAACAATAATGTACTTGCGAATACCCAAAGGATCAGGAGAGAATTTCAGGTTTAAACTGGGTTGGGGTAATTCCGGATGGTAGCAAGACGTGTAGGAGCGAAACTTGAAGTCATCAGGCTGAGCATAATAAAAAACACAATAGAACAGATAGAACGCAAATATCAGGAAATGAGGCCAAACCTTAGGTTTTTGCTCTGGAAACAAACCAAAGTAAACGTAAAAATAAAACAAAGGGGCAAGTGCAAAATTCAATGGTTCGGCGAAATTATCCAGATAAATGACTTTGGTAATGAACCCACTGTAGTTCAGCAAAATTTCGGAAATGACCAGAGAAAGTGACAAGATAAAAAGGCCCAAAAAGACATTACGGCGGTTAGCTCTGCTCTTTTTTTGCAGTAAAAAGGAACTTATAAAGAATCCCTGAAAAACACCCAGTAAAATGAGCAGGGCATAAATATCGAACCTTAAATCAAACGTCATTTTCGGATTGCTTATTCCGCGGTAAAATAAACAAAAACCGTGTAAATATTGAATTATTCCTTGATCTTTCTGAAATGTCAGGAACAGCAGCGAACCTCATCTAGGTAAAATCTTTGCTATATTGTTTAGGCGGGTTGACAGCGGGAAAGCCTGCAAAAATAAAATTTGTAACTTTGAACGCTCTGAAATCAGAATACATCAAGCATAAATCACATTAAAACAATATACAATGGCATTAATTAACGAAAATTACCTGAAACTTCAGGCGGGGTATTTGTTCCCCGAAATTGGAAGAAGAGTTCGCGAATTTGCAGCAGCAAATCCGGACAAAAAAGTAATCCGAATGGGTATTGGCGATGTAACCCAACCGCTGGTTCCGGCTGTGGTAGCGGCTTTCCACGAAGGTGTTGACGACATGGGCAATGCTGAAACGTTTAAAGGTTACGGACCTGAACAAGGTTACGATTTTTTGCGCGAAGCAATCGCACTGAACGATTATAAAAATCGTGGAGTTGATATTTCGGCAGACGATATTTTTGTTTCCGACGGTTCGAAATGTGATACCGGAAACATTCAGGAAGTATTTGGCGCAGGCAACAAAATTGCCATTTGCGACCCTGTTTATCCGGTATATGCCGACACGACCGTAATGTCGGGTAAAACCGGGGAAATCCAGCCGAATGGTTATTTCGAAGGAATTATTTACATGCCCTGCAACGAAGCCAACGGTTTTATTCCTGAATTGCCAACCGAACGTCCCGACCTCATTTTCCTTTGTTTCCCGAATAACCCGACCGGGACCGTGGCTTCGAAAGAAGAACTTACCAAATGGGTGAACTATGCCAAAGCAAACAAATGCGTCATTCTGTATGATGCAGCTTACGAAGCATTTATTACTGACGATTCGATACCACATTCGATCTTCGAAATTGAAGGCGCTAAAGAGGTAGCATTGGAATTCCGCAGCTTCTCTAAAACGGCCGGGTTCACCGGAACGCGTTGCGCTTTCACCGTAATTCCGTCAGAATTGAAAGCCTACGACAGCAAAGGACATGCGCATCCGGTAAAACCATTGTGGAACCGCCGTCACACCACTAAATTTAACGGAGTTTCGTATCCAGTGCAGAAAGCCGCTGCAGCCATTTATACCGAAGAAGGTAAAAAACAGGTAAAGGAAGTGATTAATTACTACCTCGAAAACGCGCGAATTATGCGCGAAAGCCTGAAAGAAACCGGCTTTACTGTTTTTGGCGGGGTAAATGCTCCTTACGTTTGGGTAAAAACTCCGGACAACATGAAATCGTGGGATTTTTTCGACAAACTTTTGAACGTAGCCAATGTTGTTGGAACACCCGGCTCAGGCTTCGGACCTTCAGGCGAAGGCTATTTCCGCTTTTCAGCATTCGCCGACCGCGACAATGTGTTGGAAGCCATGGAGCGAATTAAGAATCTGAAGTAAAGGTTTTCAGAACATCATATTTAGTAAGGGTTTCACATGAGAGAAGCCCTTACTTTTATAAATTGTCAGTGTACGACTGAGTCTTTTAATGCTTTTTCCACACAACTCTTGAAAAAATTGTATGACCAGGTTGCCCCTGAAACGGCATCAATGTCTTTAATATCCTGCTTTTTCATAAGTTCTTGTGGGTAATGTTGTACACCTTTCCAGTCGTTCCGAGATTGTTGGATGTATAATTCATTCCCAGCAAAGTGTGCTTCGTATTTCGCGTCGAAAGTTTCATGAAGTGTCGAATCCCTGATCTTGAATTTCACATCCACAATTTTCCCTTCCTGAACCTGAAGTTTTACATATCCCCAATAATTCTCCGAATCGTAAAACGATTGTGATTTTGCCTCAAACGTTCCGTTGAGTTTCTGCTTTTCAGGTTCAATTGGCTTTTGTGAACACAAAACCACAAATAAGGCTAATAAAAAAAGTGATTTCATTCCATCAATTTTAAAGGGTTTAAAAATAGACAAACCACGTTCGCCCTACCCTTATTTTGATCATAAGTATTAATCTGAAATTTGATGTAAAGTTTTCCGGAACGTCATATTTAGTGAGGGTTTCAATCAATGATTGAAACCCTCACTTTTTTATTGAATTGCCTCCAGAATATCGCCCAACAATTCATTGAATTTCATTACCCGATCAGGTTTTGGCGAATAGCCTAGCAGCACAATAATCAGTTCTTTGGAGGGAATAATAAATATCTGCTGTCCATCATGCCCATTGCACGAATACATATCATCAGGAGCTGCAGGAAAATATTTCGATTGGTTCAACCAGAAAAGCGATCCATATTTTCCATTGCTGGCAGATGCCGGCGTGGTGGTGTATTTTACCCAACCTTCAGGCAAAATTCGCTCGCCATTGAAAGTCCCATCCTGAAAATACAGCATCCCAAACCGGGCATAGTCGCGGGCGGTAGCATAAATATACGACGAACCAACCTGAGTTCCCGAGGCATCCACTTCAAAAACGGCATCCGCCATTCCGATTTTATTGAACAGTCGTTTTTGGGCAAAATCGTAGTACTCTTTGTCGTTCCCAATGGTTTTGCGCATCAGGTAATTGACTACATTGACCGAACCCGAAGAATAATACCAGTGACTTCCTGCCGGAAATGCGAAAGGTTGATCGGACGTAAACTTTGCAAAATCGCTTTGACAATAAAGCATTTGGGTCACATCCGAGCGGGTTCCGTAATCTTCGTTCCAACTTAACCCACTTTGCATCTGCATCAGGTTGTTTATCGTGATATTTTTTCGTTGATCAGTTTGCCATTCAGGAATATGAACCGGTTGATTGATGTCCCATTTGTTTTCTTTCACCATGATTCCGGCCAGCGCATTGGTAAAACTTTTGGCCATCGACCAACTTAAGAAACGTGTTTTTGCGTTGAATTCGGGTTGATAGGCTTCTGCCACAGGAATGCCTTTATGTACCACCATAAACGCAAAAGCGTGGCCATTGTAACCCTCGTCATCCATCAATTTTTCAGTAACCTCTTCAAGTTTCACCGTGTCAATATTGGTTGTTTTTGCGGGCATTACATCTCCCATTGGCCAGGTAATCGTATCCTGATTAGATGTGGCCCGAGAAGTCGGAAATTTAATTTTTCGCAGATCAACTTCACTAACACCCCGAAGCAAAGTGGCACCAAAACCTTTCCTGTATATGGCTTTCGACTTTCCCCATAAAAATGAGCTGGTCACACTCGAATCCCGAAGACTGACTACATTTTTAGTGTATTTGATGATTGAAAAATGCAGGTCCATCGCTTCCACTTCGGCCTGTTCGCGCCCCGAAACAAATACAGCCGAACATAAATACTTAGCCGGATATCCCGTTATAATGGGCAAAAGTGAATTGATATAATATGCACCGTAACCTATACCAACAAACAGAATGGCAAGTACGGTCCAAAGTATTCGTTTTACGGAAATTCGTTTCATAATGAATGATGTTACTGATAATTGTTCAGAAATTTATTGACTAAAGTTAAATAATCCAATTGAATTTCCCTTTTGCCTTTTCGTTTATAATAGTTGTATAAGTCTGTTAAATACAGTTAACGAATGTTAGTTCAGACCAATAGTCTTTTGCAATTGCTTAATTTTGTCTCAAAGCCTTGAACCCAATATTTTCCTAATCAACCTTCAAGTGAAGAATACCGCCCAAAAAGCTATTTGTGACCTGCACTTTTCAATTGAATCTTTGAGCCAATTTTCTCGGGAGAAGGTCTATCAATTCCTTATTGCATTGATGCTACTTATTCCTGGCACATCCGCCTTCTCTCAAAAACCAGATGGAAATTATCAGCCGTTGCTTAAAGGTCAGGTTTTAAACATGGAAGATGAAACGCCTGTAGTTAATGCTGTTGTTTCGAACCAACGAACAAAAGAAACCGTGACTGCCGATATGGAAGGACGATTCGTAATCAATGCTTTAATCACCGACAGTCTCGAACTTAGTTCACTTGGATTTAGCAAACAAACGATTGAAATTCCTGCAAGTTACAGCGTTTCTGACATTTTGATTATTCATATACGGCCATTAAGCTTCCTCTTGCCCGATGTAAAAATCAACGGGAACTACCAAAAGCCTATTCTGAAAGTCGAAAAAATTGAAGTTTCCCCTTATTTTCGAAACGAGTTCATGCAGGAAAAACCAGCAGAAGAAAAAGCCTACCAAAACCAAATCAGTTTTCTGAAAATTCCATTATACGGCAAAGAACAGCCCAGCCGTAAATCGAGGGATGTTATGAAAGCCGACAAGCAATGGGCTGCGGTTTCGAAAATTTACAATGTTGAGTTGGTGAGGGAATTAACCGGATTAAATGCTACTGAGGCTGATAATCTGATGATGTTCATGAATAGCAAACATTTATTCAGCAAAATGACAACCAAAGAGAATGCGAGTTTTATTATACTAGAACAATTTTCATTATACAAAAAAGAAGGACATTAATCCAGTTCCCGGTAATCAGGTTCTGAACAGGATTTTTATACTTTTGCACTAAAGCCAAGCAGTCATGAAACAATTTATACAGATATACTCACCTTACAGGTGCTGTAAGAAGCATTTGCCGGGTTATTGGTTTTCCCGGGAAGAAAGGCAATTTCCGGTTTCTGTGCACTCCATTGTTTTCCTTTTTTCATTCCTTTTTCTTAGTATTTCTGCTTTCTCTCAGACCTCTGACGATATCGATCCAATGCCCATTAAGCTGAAAGGACAGGTATTGAACCTGGAGGACGAAACACCTGTACCCAATGCCATTGTAATAAACCTGAGGACGCATGTCACTATTAGTGCTGATTTGCAGGGACGGTTTATAATGGACATGCTGAACATTGACAGCCTTTCCGTTTCGTCGCTTGGGTACTCGAAAAGTGTCGCCCATATACCGGCGAATTACAACGAAATGAACGTTTTGACCATTTATGCAAAACCCATTCGTTTTGCACTACCCGATGTAAATGTTCATGGAGTACAAAAAAAGGTTAACATGGATGGCGTACCTGTAGCCAAAAAGAATGATATTGCTCCTGAACTCAGAGGCGATGCATACAGCAAGAAACCTCCTATAATTGCAGCTTTATTTACTCCTGCCAGCTTCCTGCAATATCATTTGAGCAAAAGTGAGCGCGAAAAACGGGAAACCCGAAAAGCCATCGTATCTGAAAAACAGTGGGAAGTGATCTCCCAATACTACAACAAAAAACTGGTTATGGATTTAACCGGTTTGAACAATGCCCAGGCCGATAATTTCATGATCTACATCAACAGCAAAGGGTTACTGAACCAAATGACCAACGAATACGATGTCCGCAACATCATTAAGGAACAGTATAAAATCTATCTGGCTGAGGGTCATTAAACGAATCTTCGTTAAAATTTACGACATTTGCCACAAAATGGGAAAACAGTCATTAATCATTAAGAAAAAGGAAATGACTAACAGTCAACCTCCACGAGAATCTTTTTTATAACTTTTCCTATTAGTTTAGCTATCAAATCACAAAAACGCCATAAAATTGAAAGAGTTTTCGAAAAAGAAAATAGTCCTGAAAAAGAAGGAACAACAAGCCGAAGAACCTGTCGGTGACGGATTGATTCGTCTGAATAAATACATTTCGAATTCGGGCGTGTGTTCGCGACGCGAAGCCGACAAAATTATCAGCGATGGGTTAATTACCATTAACGGAGAGGTAGTTACCGAACTCGGGCGCAAAGTATCGCTCGACGACGATGTTCGCATTGATGGGAACAGGCTAAATCCGGAGAAAAAAGTATATCTGCTTCTCAATAAACCACGCGGGTTCGTAACGACACTCGACGACCCACATGCCGAAAGAACCGTGATGCAACTGGTTCAGAATGCCTGCACCGAACGCATTTATCCGGTTGGGCGGCTCGACATGCAAACAACAGGAGTTCTGCTGTTCACCAACGATGGCGAACTGGCCAAGAAACTGACTCACCCCAGCTACGAAAAGAAAAAAGTTTACCATGTTCAGCTCGATCAGGATTTTCTTCCGGAAGACCTCGAAAAAATAAAAGCAGGAATTGAGCTGGAAGACGGCTTGATTGCTGCCGACGATATCCAGATGATTGATCCTGACCATGCCAATCAGGTTGGTATTGAAATTCATTCAGGAAAAAACCGCATTGTACGCCGCATTTTCAATCACCTTGGCTATAATGTCGAAAAGCTTGATCGGGTCATGTTTGCCGGGCTGACCAAAAAAGATTTGCCCCGTGGCCGTTATCGTTTTCTGACTCCACAGGAAATCAATTTTCTGAAAATGAGTTAATGTAATGAAATTCACTTTCGCAGACTAATAGCTACACGTTGGAAAAGGAGTTTTTACAAATAATCACCGAAAATCAGGGAATCATTCACAAGGTTTGTTCCATCTATTGCGATTTGGAAGAAGACCGCCGTGACCTGTTTCAGGAAATTCTGGTGCAATTGTGGAAATCATATCCATCGTTCAGGAGCGAGTCAAAATTTTCGACCTGGATGTACCGGGTAGCGCTGAATACTGCTATTACAAGCTTTAAAAAAGACAAACGCCAACCCGACAAAACAGGCATTTCGTACGAAAACCTGCAACTGGTTGAGGAAATGTACGACACCCGAACCGAAGAACAGATCCGAATGCTGAACATGGCCGTGGCTCAGCTAACCGGAATTGAAAAGTCAATTATTCTGTTGTTTCTTGAAGACAAAAAATATGAAGAGATAGCTGACATTACGGGCATCACCCAAAACTATGTCAGGGTAAAGATGAACCGGATCAAGAAAAAGTTGAAGTTGTTAATGAATACGGAAGAATAGATGGAATTAAAGGATTTAAAATCGGCGTGGGATACATATTCTTCCCAGGAGATGGATAAACATCGACTAGGAAAGGAATCGATTCATGAATTACTGAAGAACCGGACCCAATCGTTGGTTGACCGCATTGACCGGAACATACGAATTGGATTGGCCGTGTTATTGATTTTTATTGCCTATGTTCTAATTGATTCTTTTTTCCTGGCTGACTATTTATCCAAAATCATCGTTAACCGTGTCGTTGAATACCCCCGTTGGTTAGCTCCAATAGATTTCTTCTCCGTTATACTCATCATAACTACCTATCTGTTTTTCGTCATTCGTTATGTGAAGATTAAACGAGGTTTATCCATTCACGTTCAGTTAAAGGACCTGCTGATGGGAATTCGGGAAACGCTAAAAACGTACCAGCGTTTGTTCTATCTCGCAGTTGTGGTTTTGCTGATTAATATGGTTGTTGGTTTTGTTGCGGGCTTTTACGAAGGGCTCAAAATTCAGGCTGATGCAGTAAGTGGGGGTATTATAAACCTGACAGCAACCCAGATACTGAAAATCGTCGGGATAAGCCTGCTGTCTATAATCCTGGTAGTTGCTTTTTTATTCTTCATACTTCGCTGGGGATTCAACAAACTGTATGGCCAGTATCTCAACAAATTAGATGAAACCCTGGAAGAGCTCGACGAATCAGAGATTGCCGAGTAGTCATTAATCAGTGGAATATTCAGGCAAATAACCGACTCCACTATTCCTGATTAATCAAATATTTTTGAACTTCTTATCCACTAAACCTTTCTGCTTTACAGATTGTTGCTAACAGATTAACCCATGAAACTGTTATGCAATCATCAGCCGATTCAGTAGAAATATACATCAACCAGATTCCCGATAACCAGCGTGAGGCATTTGTAATTCTCCGGGAAACCATTCAGCAAAACCTTCCCAAAGGTTTTGCTGAACAAATGAGCTATGGAATGATCGGTTATGTAGTTCCACAAAGCATTTACCCCAACGGCTACCACTGCGATCCAAAACTGCCACTGCCATTCCTGAATATTGCAGCTAAAAAAACTTTATTGTGATTTACCACATGGGCATTTATTCTAATGCCGATTTGCTGAATTGGCTCACCAGCGAATACCCAAAACACAGCAAATTAAGACTAAATATGGGAAAAGGCTGCATCCGATTTAAAAACGGGAGCCCAATTCCGTACACTTTAGTCGGGGAACTGGTTAAAAAGATATAGGTTGCCGATTGAATAAATCTGTATGAATCAAACTTTATCAAAAAATAGGTCAAACTTTAAATTACACACAGATGAAAGCACTTAAAATCATTGGGCTGGTATTGGTTGGAGTCATTGCCCTATTGCTAATAACCGGATTGTTTATTAATGGGAATTATGCCATTGAACGTGAAGTAACCATCAACAAACCCAAACAAGAAGTTTTTGATTTCGTGAAATACCTAAAAAACCAGAATAAATTCAGCGTTTGGGCTAAAATTGATCCTGCCATGAAAACCGAATTCCGGGGCGAAGATGCTACGGTTGGTTTTGTTTCGGCTTGGGACAGCGAAAATCCCGATGTCGGGAAAGGCGAACAAACGATTGTCAAGATTGATGAGGGCAACCGCATCGACTACGAAATACATTTTATCAAACCGTTTGAATCGACAGACTTTGCCTACATGACATTCGAATCGTCCTCAGAAAGCGCGACCAAAGTAAAATGGGGATTCCATGGAACAATGAAATATCCGATGAACCTGATGTTACTTTTCACCGACATGGAAAAGATGCTTGCCCCTGATTTACAGAACGGGCTGAATAACCTGAAAGGGATTTTGGAAAAATAGCATTTGAATTTCACATATTAGAAAGGCCTCCCCGAGAAAACTGGGAGGGCTTTTTTATTTTCAAGGTGTTAAGCTTGCTGGACATCGTTCTGATGGTTGGATTCTCATTCTTCATCCTTCACTGGGGATCCAACAAGCGGTATGGCCGGTACCTGGCTCAACCCGGGGCATGCTGAAATGCACGGTTGAGGTAAAAAACCACAAGAATAGTTTTAAATTTGGAGTGCTATTTCGTATGTTACGATATTAGCACATCAATAAAAAACAGTAACCTTATGGCAAGGCCAACAACAAAAGAACAATTAATACAGAATAGTGAATTGAATTTCAATCAGCTATTCGCGCTTATTAATTCGATGACCCGAGAGGAACAAGCAAAATCGTTCTCTTTTGAAGATAGGGATAGAAATATTAGGGATGTTTTAGTACACCTCTACGAATGGCATCATTTACTCCTGAATTGGATCCGTTTCAATCAAGCAGGAAATAAATTTAATTTTTTGCCCGAACCATACAACTGGAGAACATATCCTCAAATGAATATTGAGTTTTGGAAAAAGCATCAAAATACGTCTTTGGAAAAAGCTGTGGAACTTTTAAAAATAAGTCATTCTGAGACAATGAAACTAATTGGTTCGTTTTCAAATGAGCAATTATTTACAAACAAACATTTTCTCTGGACAGGGACTACAAGCTTAGGAAGTTATTGTGTTTCCGCCACTTCAAGCCATTACGATTGGGGTATTAAAAAAATCAAAACACATAAGAAGGCCTTGTCAAATCTGGGTTTTAGTGCTTCGCCGACCGAAAATTAATAAACTACTGTTGTGTTAAGCTTGAAATAATAGAAGTCTTGCTGAATTTATTTCAGCATCTCACTAATAAAGAACAGATTCCGAAACAAGTTCGGAATGACGTTGCGTCATTTAGAACTTAACACAACACTACCCATTTCTCCCGAGATCAACCTTTCAGACCCCCGAAACGTTATCTTAAAACCTGAACGTTTTTGTTCCGGCTTTAAAGTCCTAACGTAAAAATCAGTCGTTATGAAGTTCCCATTTTTTACCATCGGCGCACTCTTTCTTCTGTTATCTTCAACCGGATCGTTTGCGCAACTGCCGGTCAAACCGCTCGCCCCGCAAAGCGAACTGCTTAAAAGCAACGACTCCGTGCTGGCGCAAAACAAAAAACTTGTTTACGATATGTGGCGCGAGTTTTTGGAGGCCGGACACCTGGAAGCTGCGGAAAAATACCTTACCGAAGACTACATGCAACACAATCCACTGGCAGCTACTGGCCGAAAGGCTGTGGTTGAATTCTTTTCGCGCTTTTCGAAATCGAAAGAAATTGTCGACACAATCAAAACATCGGTTGTATCTATTGTCGCTGAAAAAGATCTGGTTGTTATCAGTTTTGCCCGTGAATTGCCCGACCCAAAGGACAATACAAAAAAATATACCACCACTTGGTTCGACATGTTCCGCATCGAAAACGGGAAAATTGCCGAACACTGGGATTGCGCGGTAAAATAATTTTTTTAATTGCCGTTTTTAGGATATACTCTCCGGTAAACTTGCGGGGCATTTTTTTGTCGTGATATTCGAGCGGTTCTGAACCGCTTAGCGAATAACGAACCGTATCGGTTTGTTAATTCATTCGTTGGGCTTTTGAAGGCTTTTGCCGATAACCGATTTAATTGATTACCTTTGCGCAGATTTTTAAAACCTTCATTCATACATAAATGGCACATAAATCCGGATTTGTAAACATCATCGGAAACCCCAACGTCGGGAAATCGACCATCATGAACGTATTGGTGGGCGAGCGTTTATCAATCATTACCTCGAAAATGCAAACCACCCGTCACCGCATCAAAGGAATCGTGAATGGCGATGATTTCCAGATTGTTTATTCCGACACCCCCGGAATCCTGAAGCCAAATTATAAACTTCAGGAAACCATGATGAAGTTTGTAAACACCGCGCTGATTGATGCCGACATCATACTGTATGTGACCGACGTGGTTGAATCGCCCGGAAAGAATGAAGAATATGTTGAGCGCATTAAAAGCTCAGAAGCCGCTGTTATTGTGCTGATTAACAAGATCGATTTATCGACTCAGGAAAAAGTAATGGAACTATACAATTACTGGCGGGAGAAATTACCGCTGGCCGATGTGTATGCCATTTCTGCAACCGAAAAATTCAATACTGCACCCATATTCGACCGTATTCTGGAACTGCTTCCTGAAGGCCCGGCTTATTTCCCGAAAGACGAAATGACCGACCGCAACGAACGGTTTTTTGTAAGCGAAATCATCCGCGAGAAGATTTTACTGTTCTACGACAAGGAAGTTCCTTATTCCGTGGAAGTTGAAGTGGAGCAATTCAAGGAAGAAGATAAAATACTAAACCTGATGTGTGTGATTCATGTGGCTCGCGAAAGCCAAAAAGGAATCATCATTGGACATCAGGGACAGGCACTCAAACGAGTTGGAATGGAAGCCCGCCTGGACATGGAAGAATTTTTTCAGAAAAAGGTTTTCCTTCAGTTATTTGTGAAGGTAAATAAAGACTGGCGCGACAAAGACCGTGCATTGGGTGGCTTTGGTTACGACATGGAGTAGCGAAGTGTTCAGTTTGCAGTCGCAGTTGGCAAAAAAGATTGATACGAGATGCGGTTTACACGAAACTCGCAACCGGAATAGAGATTTAGGAAGATAATTAAGAGAATCCTTAAAAGGGACAGAAAGAGAGAAATAAATGAGTAATATTATTGCAATTGTAGGTCGGCCAAATGTGGGTAAATCAACCCTTTTCAACCGGATGACCGAATCAAGAAAAGCCATCGTTGACGAATCAGCAGGAGTAACACGCGACCGTCAGTATGGAAAAGGTGTTTGGAACGGTATCGACTTTTCGATCATCGACACCGGCGGCTACGCCGTTAATTCAGAAGATATTTTCGAGGGCGAAATCCGTAAACAGGTGATGCTGGCCATCGAAGAAGCTGATGTGATTTTGTTTGTGGTTGACGTTGAAAACGGGGTGACCGACATGGACGAAGAAGTGGCCTCCGTATTGCGCCGCTCAAAGAAAAACGTATTTATTGCCGTAAACAAGGTCGATAACAACGCCCGGATTATTGATTCGCATGAGTTTTATTCGTTGGGATTAGGCGAGATTTATTGCATTTCGTCAATGACAGGAAGCGGAACAGGCGAATTGCTCGATGCCATTGTTGAAACTTTCCCAAAAGATGATCCGGAAGAAGTTGAAGAAAACGTTCCACGTTTTGCCATTATCGGTCGTCCAAATGTGGGCAAATCATCGTTCATCAATGCACTGATAGGCGAAGAAAGAAATATGGTAACCGACATTGCCGGAACAACCCGCGACGCCATCCATACCCGATACAATAAATTTGGCCACGACTTTTACCTGATCGATACTGCCGGACTGCGCAAACGCACCAAGGTCAAGGAAGACGTTGAATTTTATTCTACGATGCGCTCCATCCGGGCCATTGAAGATTCGGATGTTTGTATTCTGATTCTGGATGCCGAACGCGGAATGGAAGCTCAGGACGTTTCGATTTTTCACCTGATCGATCGAAACAAAAAAGGGTTGGTAATCTTGGTCAATAAATGGGATTTGATTGAAAAAGACAATTCAAGTACCATCGAATTCACCAAGCAGATTAAAGAACGAATTGCCCCGTTTGTTGATGTGCCAATCATGTTCATATCGGCACTATCTAAACAACGTATCCTGAAAGCTTTGGAAACCGCAGTTGAAGTATATGAAAACCGCAGCAAGAAGATCAAAACTTCGGAATTGAATGAAGTGATGCTGAAGGCCATCGAAGCTTATCCGCCGCCATCAATCAAAGGTAAATTCGTGAAGATTAAATATGTGACTCAGCTTCCAAGCCAGACACCGAGTTTCGCCTTCTTCGCCAATCTTCCGCAGTATGTGAAAGAAGCTTACCGCCGATATCTTGAAAATAAGATTCGCGAAAACTTCAATTTCTCAGGTGTTCCGATCCAGATTTTTATCCGAAAAAAATAAAACCAAAACAAACATATTTAAAGCCGCTTCGGAAACAATTCTGAAGCGGCTTTCCTATGGATTTTCTCTTTATCCTTGCCCGTTTTGGGTCAGTTGTGCAATGGTTTCGTGCTTCCCTAAAACATAAATCACATCCTCACTTTCGAAAACGAAGCCCGAACCCGGATTTTCAAAGATTTTATCCCCTCGTTTAGCCGCCACAACAGTAAGCCCAAAATCTTTACGCAAATGAATTTCTTTCAGCGAATTTCCGGGAAACAACTGATAATCACCAGCTTTTAACGCAACAATCTCAATGTCAGGAATCTCATCGCTCAAGGTAAACGAATTGTTCTCTTCCTTCTCCCTGAAAATTCCATAATTATCATCGCGAATGTGTGATATGGCGGTTTCGATTTCACCTTTAGGAATCAACAGTTTCTTCAATACTCTCTCGAATAGTTCAATTGCAGTTTCAAATTCTTCAGGAATAACCTGGTTGGCACCCATTTCATACAAATCTTCGATATCGGAAACGTGTTTCGACCTGACCATGATGTAGGCATGCTTATTCAGGGAACGCACTTGCTCAATCACTCCAAGTGCCGTAATGGCATCGCCAATGCTGATCACCACAATTTCGGCAGTTTCAACATATGCTTTCCGGAGAATAGGCTCGTTCATCGAATCGCCGTAAACTACCATTTCACCTTTCATTTGCCTGGCCCTGGCCGATGCCGGATCGAAAACTATGGAAACATATGGTAGTTTCATTCGACTGGCCATGCGCGAAAGGTTCAGCGAGCGTGAATCTTTACCAATCATTACAATATGGTTCTGCATCGCGGGTACTTCAATTTCCTGAAGCGGGAACATTCCTTTCACCAACACTTCAGGAATAGGCAGTTTTAGCAAAAGGTTGGCCGCGGGCTTGGCAGCCATGATCAGAAACGGCGATACCGCCATGGAAGCAATCGTTACTGCCAAAAATAGCTGGTAGTAATAATCGGACAGTATCTGGTAAGTCTGGCCGGTTTTAGCCAGGATAAACGAAAATTCGCCGATCTGTGCCATTGCCAACCCAACCATGATGGTTCCACGGAAAGTGTGACCGAGAATAAATCCGGTTCCACCGGCAACAAAGGCTTTGATGGCAATAACCAGCAGAACGGTAGCCAATACCAGAACAATATTTTCAACAAAGAAATTCAGGTCGAGCAACATGCCAATGGAAACGAAAAAGAAACTTGTAAATGTATCTTTAAATGGGATCAAATGATTAAACGCATCTTCACTGTATTCCGACCGTGAAATCATCAAACCTCCCAGAAAAGCGCCAAAAGCAAGCGACATGCCCATTTCTGAAGTCAACAATGCCACAGCAAGACAAACCAGCAAAATACTCATCAGGAACAGTTCCTGATTTTTAGTCAGGGCGATCAGGTGCAGCACCCGTGGCATAATCCAACGGTTGCCCACGTAAACCAACGCCATGATAGAAATCGTCTTGCTTCCCATGCCAAGCAATTTCACCCCAATATCGGCCGTTTGACCACCCAGCATTGGCGTGAACAAAATCAACGGGATTAATATAATATCCTGAAAAATAAGGATGCCAACCACCGTGCGCCCGTAATTGGAAGTAAGTTCGCCCTTTTCCTGAAGTATTTTCAACACCAGGGCGGTGCTACTCAATGCCGTCAGGAAACCGATAAAAACAGCCGAACCCCAGCTCACGTCGTACATGCGGGCAAACAGCGCGGTAATCCCAGCGGTAAAAACCAGCTGGATAAATCCACCAAAAAAAACAATATTCCGGATTTTGATCAGATGGTTAAGCGAGAACTCAAGCCCGATGGTAAACATCAGCAAAATGATACCGATTTCGGCCATGAATTCAATTTCGTGCGGCGATTGAATAACGCTTAAAACCGAAGGCCCCACTACAATTCCGGTAAGCAAATACCCAATAATCGTAGGTATCTTGATCTTTGTAAACAGGTAATTTACCGCCGTTGCAAAAGCGAAAATAATGACGATATCTGTTAAAATAGCCAGTTCCATGTCGCAATTTACTGGAATTACAGCAAAAAAACATCAACTATTTGTTAGCAAAGGGTTATTTCTTTGGGATGCCCGGCGGTCGGGTTCCGTCCAAACTTTAGCTTCCGCCCCTTTGTGCCATTGGCAGAATAAAATAGAAAACACTTCCTTCTCCCGGAATGTTTTGACTCTCAACACCCGTTTCACCATCAAGCTTTTCCATAATCCGTTTCACAATTGAAAGCCCTAATCCATGGCCTTCAGCACGCATGGTATCTAAACGGGTAAACTTATTGAAAAGCAAGGCAATATCATCTTCAGAAAGTCCCATTCCATTATCCCTGATCCAAAATTTAACCCGATTATCCGACAAAATATCACTGCCAATCTGAATACGTGGAGGTTTCCCACCGTATTTAATGGCATTGCTGATGTAATTCAACCAAACTTCCTCCAGCCAAGCTTCGTAACCCAAAGCTTCAGGCCACGATTCAGGAAGGACTATTTCAGCCCCATTATCCTGGATTACATCCTTTAATCGGAACATGGCATCTAAAACGACCTTCTGCATGTTTACAGCTACCATTTTGATTTCCTGTTCGCGAACCGAAGCCAATGTCAGCAATTCATTCGTAATCTGTATGGTTTTCGTGGCCGACAGACTAATCAGATCATTAATCTCGAGAATTTCATCTTTGGACATCTCGTCAAAGCCAACATTAACGAGGTTACTTGCAGAAACGATAGCCCCGAGCATACCTTTCAGGTCGTGGGCAACCGTATGTGAAAAGGCATCCAGATCGTGTATCAGTTTTTCTTTTTCCTGAATTTCATTGATCAGGTTAATATGCGTTTCTGTAATTTCTTCATCAGCCTTTATCCTGCGTGTTACGTCTTTCAAAACAATCAGCCGGCCATTGCTTTGGTAGCGGTAATCATAAAGACTTAACGAATTCAAGTCGAAATAACATATTCGGCCATTTATTTCGTGTGATATGATGGTTTGAAAATCGGAAACCTCCATGATTTTCCGGGTCATTTTCTTCCATTTCGGGAAAATTTCATCCACACTTTTCCCAACCAATTCTTTATCATCAAGTTCAATGAGTTCTTTCATTGCAGGGTTAAAATCTGCGATGCGTTTGCGATTATCTATGATCAGGATTGGGTCAGGTAATATGTCGAACAATTTGTTCCGGCCAAAAGGTACCAAATCGAACATCTTAAACTGAGAAATATTAATTGCAATCAGGATTCCGGTAAGAAGGAACGTAAATGGCGTCCAATCGAACCCAGGCAAAGGATTGACATGAAAGATATAGATTATATTGCCGATCAGAGGCAAAAGTGAGGCAACAAAAAGCAACGAAATCTGCCGTTTGTAATATCCTGAAAGTTTGAAATAGAGAAATGAAATATTAATAATCCCGGAGATAAGAGCGACATATGCAAAGCCTGTCATGATCCAAAACAAAGGGCCGTAAACATAGTCGGTGGCATTTGTTTCAGGATTTATCCCATAGCTTTCCCAATGAAGATGGTGATAATCGTTCGTAAATGGGGACAGAATAAACAACGAGGCAAATGCAAAGATCAAAATGACATATTTCTTTTTAAGATATTTAAATCTGGAAGAAAATGCCAACGAAAAGAGGAGAAAAGAAACCGGGCCATAAACGATTCCGAAATACGAAAATTTCGACCACATGATCTTTGTTTCAATGTCGGTGGCTGCAAATTCAAAAGCATAGGTAAACGCCCATATTGATGCAGCAACTTGCCAAATCAGCCAATATTTAACACCGGGAGTTTTGCGAAACCGTAGCAGGAAAAAGAAAGTAACAACGCCAATTAATCCTCCGATCAAAAGAAGCAGAAAAAGCGGGGAAATGATATAATTGTCAAAGTTCGGTTCAAGGTTGCTCATAGTATGGCACAGTCATTTCGCGAAAATCATCATTACCAAATGCGTACGCGAAAATAGAAAATAATGCTGAAGATGAGCGGAAATCTAAAGTAACCAATGATGTTTTTCAGCTTAAAAAAAGATCGGATATGAATGAATAAAAACATAACAGCCTCAAAATAAATCAATTGACAAACATATGCTCAATCATTATTTTTGCACCAATAACGATCAGGATTGATCCACCAATGATCTCGGCGTATCGGTTTATCTTTGGCCCGGTCTTTTTCCCAAGTAAAATGCCGAGCATCGATGCAATAAAAGTAACTGCTCCGATAATAATCACCGCCAGCAAAATTTTATCCAGAATGGTTGAAAAGCTAAACCCAACGGCAAGAGCATCGATACTTGTTGCAACCGAAAGCGTAAGGATCACCTTTATATCCAGTGGATTCTTTATTTCCCGTTCTTCAGAATTGATAAAACTTTCGATGATCATCTTTCCACCGATCAGGCTCAGAAGCCCAAATGCAATCCAATGGTCGACGGGTTCAATCAACGATTTCATGCTATTCCCAACAAGCCAGCCGATCAAGGGCATAAAAGCCTGAAACAATGCCAGAAATATGGCGATTTTTGCGGCCTGAAGAAATCGGATATGAGGAAGGTTCAATCCGCTGCACACCGATACCGCAAACGAATCGAATGATAAACCGATGGCCAGCAAAAATACAGTTAAGATTTCCATTCAAAATGAATTGAGCGACAAAACTATAAAAAAATGGCATCCTCAAAAAAGAATGCCTCACCTAAAATCAATCTTTCGGCACTATCTCACCGCTTTCAGAAATTTACCCGGAATAGGTGTATCAAACCGAAGCGCTCGCCCTGTAACCGGATGTTTAAACGCTAAAACGCGGGCATGAAGTCCCATTTGTCCGATTGGGTTCAGTTTGGCCCCATATTTTTTGTCGCCCGTTACCGGAAAACCTAAATCTTTCATGTGAACGCGAATCTGGTTTTTGCGGCCAGTTTCCAGTTTCACTTCCAGCAACGAAAATTGCTTGTCGGCTTTCAATAATTTGTAATGCGTGATTGCTTTTTGCCCGTCGTCCGGAGTCTGGCTCGAATACATGACCAAAGCTTTGTTTTCCTTTAACCACGAGGTAATTGTCCCTTCCGTTTTTTCAACAATTCCCTCCACCACAACCACATACGAACGCTCAATAATCGAATCGTTCCAGTCTTTTTGCAATGCCTCCTGCACCTTTTTGCTCTTGGCAAACATCATCAATCCTGAAGTATCCCTATCGAGCCGGTGAACAATGAAAATAAGATTCTTGGGATCGAACCTTTTGACATATTCGCTTAACATGCTGTAAGCCGTTTTGGTCTTTTCTTTATCAGTGGCTATCGAAAGCAAACCACTCCCCTTTTCAATTACAATAATATCAGCATCTTCGTGCACAATACGCATTCCCCTAAACCGTGGTTTCTCTTCCGTTTTCTTTTTATTGAGAAAAACCATCTGGCCGCGTTTTAGCGGGAAATCGAACTTTGTAGTCACCAAATCGTCAACAGTTACCTGCTTGTGCGCCAACATCGACTTGATTGTCGTCCGGCTCTTCTCCGGAAATTTCTCGATCAGAAATTTCATCAGTTCAGTCGCTTCCGAAACCTTAACCGCAACTTCCTTCAACTTATTCGGACTAAAATCTGATTTTTTTTGTGGGTATTTCATTTAAAGTGTTTCAAGTTTAAAGTTCAATGTTTAAAGTTTCAGGTGTTCAATGATCAAAAGTCATTTGAAAAGGAGCTTTTTTACCAATGACTAATGACTTTTTCCCTTTTTCCGGTCTCCGGACTATGTTCTGTAAAATGCGACAGATAACTAATCACTTACTATTCCCTTATTATCTTGATTTCCCCGCTTCGGCCAACCTTTATGATACTCGACGGAACTGCTTTTTGTGTATCATCCTGACGGAATTTCACCACATAGTCGACAGCATCAATAATCTCAGGGTCAATTTCGTCGAAACAGGCAGGCGAAGGTTTTCCGCTGATATTGGCCGATGTCGAAATGATCGGCCGTTTAAAACGGCGAATCAGTTCACTGCTGAATTTCTCTGTAGTAATCCGGATACCAACACTTCCATCTTCGGCAATCAGGTTTTTTGCCAATGATCTTGCCCCGTCAAAAATGATGGTCAATGGTTTATCGGTAAGTTCGATTAAATCGTAGGCAATATCGGGAACCTCTGCTACGTAGCGTTCAATAAGCGCCGCATTCTCCATTAAAACAAGCATGCTTTTCGAGTCGATCCGGTTTTTGATTTCATACACCTTTTTTACGGCATCTTCGCTACAGGCATCGCAGCCAATTCCCCAAATCGTATCGGTTGGGTATAAAATAACTCCACCTTTTTGCAGCACCTCAAGTGCCGTCTTAATATCTTCATTCATTCAATACGCTGTTATACAATTCTTTAATTTGAATAGCGAAATTCTCGGGAGTAAATCGCTGAGCATTAACTTTTCCTTTTGCAATAAGTGATTTTCTCAGCATTTGATCTGCTAGTAATGTTTTCAGCGCTTTCCCAATCTCTTCTGGCTTTTTAGGATCAACGTACCAGGCCGCATCACCGCCGGCTTCAGGCAAACTACTGATGTTTGAAGTAATGACCGGACATCCTGAAGCCTGAGCTTCGGCTACCGGAAGGCCAAATCCTTCGAACATTGATGGATAAACAAGAATCTCTGCCATCTGGTATAAAACGGCCAGTTCTTCATCCTGAATCCGGGGAAGAAAATACACTTGTAGCCGGTTCAAATCAGCTTCAATGAATTTTTGGACCTTATGATGATAATCGGTCATTTTCCCCACGACTACAAGCGGAATATATGTTTTGGAATGCACCATTCCTTCGAGCAAACCAAGGAGATTTTTGCGCGGTTCAACTGTACCTACTGAAAGCAAGAATTTCTTGGGGATCTGGTACTTTTTCCGTAATTCTTGCTTCCTTTCGATCTCGGCTCTTTTATAAAAAACAGGATTGATAGACTGGTATATTACAGTGATCTTTTCTTCAGGAACAGAAAAATAAGAAATCAAATCCTGTTTTGTCTGTTCAGAAATGGCATGAATCCGATTTGCATTTCGACAGGCATGCCTGAATTTCCTATCATAAATCTTCCGGTCAATTTTTGAATAGTATTCAGGATATCGAAGAAAAATCAAATCATGCATGGTTACAATTAATTTTACTCCAGCTTTCTCAATTCCCACAGGCAATTCATGACTTAATCCATGATACATATCTAATTTGATCTCCTTTGCCAACTTGGTAATCTGAATACTGCGCCACATAAACTTCAAGCTTTTCCACCAAATATTTTCGGGCCTTAATTCGATTGAACTTTGAGGGGCAATGAAAAGCGGTTTCCTATTTCCAGGGTTGAACAAAAAATACTGGTTGTCGGGGTACTGTCGAACAAGCGCAGAAATACTGTTCCGACTAAAGTTTCCCAACCCGGCAACATTGTTAAAAGCTCGCTTGGCATCAAATCCGATTCTCATAGTCGTTCAGTTTAATAGTCAAAAGCACTTTCTAAATATAAGAAAAAGGATGCCAAAACGCAATTCTGACATCCTTCCCTATTCATAAATATTTTTGATTGCCTAAACTTTGAAATCTTTCAACCCCTCGAAATTTAGAGTAGCAAAATAATCGTTAAGTGTTTCGGCACGGCGGATCTGCACTACTTCGCCATTTTCGCGAAGCAGTAATTCGGCCGAACGTAATTTGCCATTGTAATTAAATCCCATGGCATGACCATGTGCGCCGGTATCGTGGATTACCACCAAATCGCCAGGTTTCATCACTGGCAAGTGACGGTTGATCGCGAATTTATCGTTGTTTTCGCAAAGCGAACCGGTTACATCGTAAACCTGATCGAGCGGTTCGTATTCTTTACCCATCACTGTAATGTGATGATAAGAACCATAAAGGGCAGGGCGCATGAGGTTAGCCATGCTTGAATCGAGTCCTGCATATTGCTTGTATGTTTTTTTGATGTGCAGCACTTTCGAAACCAGAAACCCAAATGGGCCAGTCATGGCGCGTCCCGATTCGAAATAAACCCGAAGTGGGGCAAGTCCGTTGGCTTCAATTTTTTCCTGATATAGTTTTTTGATTCCCTGGCTCATGAAATCCAGATCGACAGGCTGATCAGTTGGACGATACGGAATTCCGATACCTCCGCCCAGATTGGCAAATTCAATTTTAATCCCCAGGCGTTGATCCAGTTCCACAATCAGTTCAAACAAAAGTTCGGCAGTTTCAACAAAATAGGCAGCATCCAGCTCGTTTGAGGCAACCATGGTATGAAGTCCGAATCGCTTTACGCCTTTGTCGATCAGCATTTGATAGCCTTCGAACAATTGTTCGCGGGTAAAACCGTATTTAGCTTCTTCCGGATGGCCAATAATGGTGTTTCCTTCTTTCAATGCTCCCGGATTGTAACGAAAGCAAACCAACGAAGGCAAACCAACATTTTTTTCGAGGTATTCGATGTGCGAAATATCGTCGAGATTAATAATTGCCCCAAGCTCAATAGCTTTCTTATATTCGTAAACAGGGGTGTCGTTTGATGTGAACATGATTTCGTCACCCGACATGCCCAATTGTTCGGCAATCATCAGTTCAGCATACGAACTACAGTCGATACCAAAACCTTCTTCGCGCATGATTTTCATCAAATACGGGTTTGGAGCCGATTTGATGGCATAATATTCCTTGAATCCGGGATTCCAAGAAAATGTCTTGGTGAATTTCCGGGCATATTCGCGGATTCCTCTTTCATCATAGATATGAAATGGGGTTGGATACTGCTCAATTATTTTTTCGAGTTGTTGTTTCGAAAAGGGAATTTGTTTCGTTGTCATTCTAATTCGTAAATATATTGGGCTGCAAATTTACAGTTTTTTATAAACAAAGCACATCTGCAATCAGTTCATCACTTAAATAGCCTGAAGCAATTTCACGAACTTCGCCAATCATCCGGATATTCCAGGCCTCGTCAACCTCGATTTGAAGAGTTCCACCGGGCATTTTCACACTCAACACCCGATCTGTTAGTCCTTTTTTAACCATCATTGCGGCCACAGCACACGACGAACTTCCGGAGGCCAACGTATAACCGGCGCCTCGCTCCCAAATCAGGATTTCAACCTCAGTTCTGGAAATTACCTTGGCAAACTGAACATTAATACGGTTCGGAAACATCGGGTGGTTCTCAATTTCAGAACCGTGTTTCACAATTTCAGCCTTAGTCAGCTTACTACACACGATGACACAGTGCGGATTTCCGACCGAAACACAGTTGATCAGGTAGGTTTCGTCGACGATATTCAGCGGATGATCCAGACATTCGGATTCGTCGCAAGTAACCGGAATCTGGTGCGAATTGAAAATGGCTTTTCCCATATCAACTTTCACCTGACTGGCAATGCCTTTGGTTTCGCGGGTCACTTCTGCTGTTACAATTCCGCCAAGCGTTTCGATGGTAAATTTTTTGCCCGAAGTATGACTGTAATCGTACAAATATTTGGCAAAAATGCGTAGTCCATTGCCGCTTTTTTCGGCTTCCGAACCATCAGGATTGTATATTTTCAAGCCAAAATCAGCTTTTACTGAAGGCACTTTCAGCAGAATTCCATCGGAACCGATTCCATAATGCACATCGCAAAGAAGTTGGATGTTTTTTTCATTCAACTGAAATGAAAGTTCGGCTTCATTCAGCACAAAATAGTCATTTCCGAGCCCGTGTGATTTGACAAAAAAGTTTTGCATATGATGATTTTTGTGTTTGCTTATTTAGTCAGGGCTTCACTTCGAGTGAAACCCTGACTATTCCAGAATTACTGGTTAATTAAAGTCATTTATTAAAACATTGGATCCCAAGGTGGAAGCATTTCAGGTTTCTGACCATAGATTTCGAGTACCTTTTGGCTCAAATATTTTTTATTTACAACAAACCTGAACATGTATTCGTTGAACCAGGCATCAGTAAAAGTAAGGTAACCCTTTTCTCCGGCCGTTGGGCCCCAACTATTTTCGAATTGCCATTTAACGGGTTTCTGCTGAGCATCAACATCCACTGCAATCAACGCCATCCCATGACTTGAGCCGCTTTCGCCGGTTTGAATCCGTTGAGCTTTGTTCATCCCGAATTTTACGCCATAAACCGATTCGTAATCAAAATTATCGACATCCAGAATACCTACATCACGGCGTAACTGCTTGCCTACATCACACGATGCGTACAAAGCTTCGTTGTTTTTGATCGATGAAATGCAGAATTCCTTGATTACATCGTTTGGGAGGTTCACATAGTGCCAGTTGTTTCCTTCTTCTGTATTGCGATAATTTTCCACTTCATAATGCTTCCAGAACGGACGCGAAGGATCATTCATAATCATCACGTAATCATCGAGTTTGGCGTCACCAAAAACCTCAGCCATGAAACTTTGCGGCGTATATGTTTTTACATCAGCAATCTTTTTGTCTTTATTTTTGTACCGCCATTGAAACTCGGTTGGAGGTTCGCCCAGATTAAGTGCCAGCATCCGATAGATTTCTGATAGCATCTCAACTTTGCGGGTCGCCAACTTCATAGGATCTGTTTTGGCATTTTTAAGATCGCGTATTTCAATTGCATCTTCACGCAATTTGGTGTTTATAAACTTGGTTAACAGCGATGTGTTTTCGCTTGAATTGGTTTCACCCATAACTTCTTTGGGAACCATTCCATATTTTTTTGCCAGATTCACAAAGTTGATCCATTGACCACCATCATCGACCGGCGGACGCAGATACCACTTAACTTTCTGATCATCGATTGGCAAATTAGCCGTGATTTCCATATTATTCAGGAATAGATTAGCCTTTTCAAGCAAATCGTAGAAATACAGGTAAGTTTCTGAAAACTCGAATTCGGCCAGATTATACTGCTTCATGGCCATAGGTCTGAAAAGATTCAGTGAAGAAAACATCCAGCAGCGACCAGACCCTTTCTGATCGGTAATCCCTGAAACATCAACCCGGTATGTAAACAACTGATCGGTTGTCCCCACATTTTCACGATTCCATGCCAGTTTGGTAATATCGTTCGACGAAAGCGCATTTTGCATCGCCTTAGTGTATGCATCTTTTTTGAATCCTGACCTGATTTTGTCCATTTCTGACTTAGAAATTTCCTGTGCCAGCAGGCTTCCCGTGGCCAGAATTCCAATGAATAATAATATCCCCCTCATATAAATTGACCTTTAAATTTTTAAGCACGATAAAAATAACCAATAATCTTTTCCGGAAGGGATTTTTAGAAAAAAGTTGAAGGAAGGTTAAGCATTTGTCCTCAAACAGAAAATCCAGACAAGAATATCCTTTGTTTAATTCTGTTATCTTTGAACCAACTATACGGCACCTCATGAAAACTCATGAAGCGCCCCAAAACAAAACGATTATGACTATAGATATTCAAAAAATACGCGAAGATTTCCCGATTCTAAGCCAAAAAATATACAACCGCCCATTGGTTTATTTCGACAATGCAGCCTCCACTCAGCGTCCTCAGCAGGTGATTAATGCGTTGACCAGAACATACACCGAATACTATGGGAACATTCATCGCGCTGCACATTTTCTGGCCGACAAGGCGACTTTGGCATACGAGGAAACCCGCGAAAAAGCCAGAGCGCTCATTAATGCTGAAACCCGCGAACAGATTATTTTCACCAAAGGAACCACTGAAAGCATTAACCTGGCAGCCTTTTCGTTTGGCGAAGCATTTATCAAGGAAGGTGATGAAATTATTGTTTCAGAAATGGAACACCATTCGAATATTGTTCCATGGCAGTTGATGGCTGGACGAAAAGGCGCAAAAATCGTGATGCTTCCGATTGACGATGACGGATGTTTGCAAATTGAAAAACTGGAATCACTGATAACTCCTCAAACTAAGCTTGTCACGGTTGCACACGTTTCTAATGTACTGGGAACAATCAACCCCGTGAAACAAGTTGCGCAGATTGCTCATTCCAAGGGGATCCGCATTTTTGTTGACGGAGCGCAGGCCGTGCCTCATCTTCGAATCGACGTCCAGGATTTAGACGTCGATTTTTATGCTTTCTCAGCTCACAAAATGTATGGTCCCAATGGTGTAGGTGTGCTTTATGGAAAGAAAGAACTACTTGAACAAATGCCTCCTTATCAGGGCGGCGGTGAAATGATTTCAGAAGTTAAATTTTCAGGAACCACTTATAACGATTTACCCTATAAATTCGAAGCCGGAACACCCAACATCAGCGGTGTAATTGCCTTTGGCGCTGCAATCGATTATTTGCAGGCTATTGGAATAGCAACAGTGGCAAGTTGCGAAACCGAACTGCTGAATTATGCCACAACACAATTGATGCAAATACCCGGATTACGAATTTATGGAACACAAGCAGAAAAATCTGGAGTGATTTCGTTCAATGTTGAAGGAGTCCATTTCTTCGATTTAGGTACCATGCTCGATAAATTTGGAATTGCAGTCCGCACTGGCCATCATTGTGCTGACCCACTGATGGGCCATTTTGGAATTCAGGGAACTGTGCGTGTATCGTTCGCCTTTTACAACACCAAAGAAGAAATTGACGTGTTTGTTGAAGCCCTGAAAAAGGTAATTGCGATGTTCTGAAATATTTGAGACTGACAAGACGTGAAATCCTCAGGAAATCGTTTAATTATAAAGACCACAAAGGAATAAGAAAAAAGGAAAGACAAAAACCGACCAGCGACTCCCTCTTTCCTTTTTCCTCTTTTCTATTGACTAAAAATTATCGGCTTCGATTTCGAAATAAGCCTGTGGATGTTCGCAAACAGGGCATTTTAGCGGTGGTTTGGCCGATTCGTGCAAGAATCCGCAAACGCGGCATTTCCACACAACTTTTCCTTCACGCTCGAATACTTTTCCTTCTTCAAGGTTCTGATACAATTTGCGGTAACGTTCTTCGTGGGCCTTTTCAATCTTGGCTATCGTTCTGAAAAGAAGAGCAACTCTTTTGAATCCTTCTTCCTCCGCGATCCGGGCAAATTCAGGATACAATTCAGTCCATTCTTCTTGTTCGCCGTCAGCCGCGGCTTTCAGGTTTTCTAAAGTTGTTCCGATTTTTCCGGCCGGATAGGTTGCTGTGATTTCTACCATACGACCTTCGAGTTGCTTGAAAAATTGTTTGGCGTGCGAACGTTCGTTTTCAGCAGTTTCCATAAAAAGAGCTGCAATTTGTTCCAATCCTTCTTTTTGGGCTACTTTGGCAAAAAACTCATAACGGTTGCGAGCCTGCGATTCTCCGGCAAAGGCTTTCAGCAGGTTCTTTTCGGTTTGTGATCCGGCTAATGTTTCCATGGGTTAATGTTTTATTGATATTTGTTTTTTAACTGAACTATCGTCTAAAATTACAAATTTATTGAGCGCAGAAAAAGGTACAGAACAATTTAGATTCATTCAAAAGTAGTTTCTCCGGAAATTCGTCCAACTCAAAACATTAAGTTCCTTCGCTCCAGCAAACTGACCAATTTGTTAAGGATCGTAAAGGTCTTCACTTTTATTTTTGAATGAAAATAAAAAATACCGACATTTGCATCCTTAATGCTTTAGTTGATGACAATAAACGAAATACAGCGCGAGATTATAGAAGAGTTTTCGGTTTACGAAGACTGGATGGATAAATACAGTTACCTGATTGAACTTGGAAACGACTTGAAAGACCTTGACCCCAAGGAAAAGACTGATGAGTTCCTGATTAAAGGTTGCCAGTCGAGGGTGTGGTTAATTTCTGATTTTGTTGACGGGAAAATCGTATTCCGCGGCGAGAGTGACGCCGTAATTGTGAAGGGATTAGTGGCTTTGTTATTACGGGTGGTATCGAACCGCACGCCAAACGAAATACTTAACAACGAACTTTTCTTTGTCGACGAAATCGGACTTAAGCAGCATCTTTCGCCCACAAGGTCAAATGGATTGCTTTCGATGATCAAACAAATTAAACTCTATGCTGTTGCATATAACAGAATTTCAGAAAAAGGAGAATGAGCAATGGATACCAGAATTGATTTAATAATTGAAAGACTAAAAGACGTTTATGATCCGGAAATTCCGGTAAATATTTACGATCTGGGATTGATATACAACGTTGATATTGATGAAGCCAATAAAGCTAACCTTATAATGACTCTTACAGCTCCGGGATGCCCGGTGGCTGACATTTTGGTTGAAGATGTCAGACAAGCGGCTCTGGCTGTTGAGGGCATTAATGAAGCCGATGTGGAACTAACATTTGATCCGCCCTGGGATAAATCGATGATGAGCGAAGAAGCTCGTCTGGAACTTGGATTTTTTTAATCTTTAGATATTTCAACCCAGCCTCGGCTGGTTTTTTTATGATGAGATGTCATTCAACGTCAGGCCATCCAGTGCAAAGTAAAAAGTCGATCCTTTCCCGGGTTCAGATTCCAACCAGATTTTTCCACCTAGCAACTCAACCAGTTTTTGGGTAATTGCAAGCCCTAAACCTGTTCCCCGATAGACTTTCCCTGAATTTTCATTCAATTTCCGAAACCGGTGAAAAATTGACTGATGGTGATCTTTCCTGATACCAATACCGGTATCTTGTACATACAGACAAATTTTATCATTTTCGGAATAAATATATCCCATTTCTATAAAACCTGAATCGGTAAATTTCATCGCATTCGACAACAGATTGATGAAAATTTGCCTCACCCGAACCCTATCTGAGAATATAAAAAGTGATTTTCCAACAATCATTCGGCCAACTTTCAATTCAACATTAGAATTGACCTTCCCATGACTAAACGTTATGAATAATTCAGATATCAACTCATCAATACAGAAATGTTGCTTTTTAAGAGTAAGTTGCTGAGCCTCGATTTTCGAAAGATCCATAATTTCATCAATCAGAACCAAAAGCGATTCTGTATTGGATTCTATCAGTCCAATGTATGTATTCCGAATTTCATTATCCAGATTTGGATCATTTAACAATGACGAGAAGCCTACAATCGAATTCAGCGGTGTGCGTATCTCGTGCGACACATTTGCCAAGAATGCTGATTTCAAGTTGTCTGATTCCTCAGCTTTCTTTTTGGCTTCCGACAAACTTAAATTTGTTTCTTTTAACCGGTCGTTAGTATTCTCCAATTCCGAAATCAAACCACTCAGCTGTTTTTGGGCTTCTTCTAATCCCTTCTTTTGTATTTCTATCTCCCGAAGTTGACTATCGCTTCTCCTTTGCTCATTCTTCCTTCTGCGGTTAACTACCGATAAAACAACAATAATAAAACTCAGCAAAACAAGAATGCCGAGTAAAGCACCAAAATTTTTCCTGGTTAAAAAGGTATTTTGGTTAAAAACGCTCGCTCCAACAGGGAGTCTTCTCGCAGGAATAGAATATTTATCGAGTAATTGGTGGTCGAAAAAGAATTTCTGCTCTGTCGTATAGATATGTTTTATTGAATCTCTGGATACTGCATTCAGCAGTTTGACCAATAAAGCAATAGCTTCTGCCCCATGATGCTGCCCACTTCTGAAAAGTCCACCCAGAATACCAGGGCAATTATTCAAAGGGTCATTTGTAAATACCGGAACCGCCGCCAACTCACTTATTTTCCGAATAACAGGAACAGGATCAATTAATCTACCGCTTTTATCCTGACTTATACCTGCATAAAAAATGGCATCATAATTCCCAACTGAACTTACTATACGATAAATAGAATCCAGATCAATAACTTCAGGAAATATAACTGATAAATGATTATACATCGATGCACTCAGTGCAAATTCCTTTCGATGAATCAACCCAGTTGTAGTTTTATCAGTAATTACAAGCAATTGTTTCGACTCGGGCAACAAATCCCTGACTAAAGCCAACACATACTCGCTGCTACCGGTTTCTTTGAGGCCATAATACATCGACCCTTCAAACTTATAATTTTCAGTATTGGAAATTCCGGTAAAAACTACCGGAACATTCGGGAATAACTCCTGGTCATACTGAAACGCGAAGTCGAGCGCATCATTATCAGTTACCATTACTCCATCAAAAGTAAGTCCTGAATACTTATTCTTGAAATACTCCTTTTCAATTTCAAATTTCGAATTGCCAAATTGCTTCGAATTCAAACTCTCGATATACAAATTCAGTTCGGGATGTGATTTTGAAGCCTGTATAATTCCTGAAGTCAGACTATCGGTCCAGGCATATCCCTGATGGTAAGAATTGATAAGCAATATTTTTTTTTCATCTCCCTCCGCAGGAAATCCAAATGATCTGACAAACAATATGATGATGAAAAAAGATACAATTCCTAAAGATTTCATTAAAATTAGATAGGCGATAGGTTATTGAATTTTGAAAATTAATTAAATTTTAATGATCTGCAAAGAAAACGAATTGCTTTTCAATTTGATTATAAAAACAGAGACGGCTATTATCCAATGACAATAGCCGCCTCTATTCTATTATGTTTCAAAGAATTACTTTTTCTCTTTCAAATTTACCAACAGGTTCAACTCATCCAACTGTTCTGGTGAAATAGTTGACGGACTATCCATCATCACATCGCGACCTGAATTATTTTTAGGGAATGCGATGGTGTCGCGTATGCTGTCCAGACCTGCAAACATCGAAGTCAGTCGGTCGAAACCAAAGGCGATACCTGCGTGAGGTGGTGCGCCGAATTTAAATGCATTCATCAGGAAGCCAAACTGGTATTCGGCCTGTTCAGGTGTAAATCCAAGCAACCCAAACATTTTAGCCTGAAGGGCTTTGTCGAAAATACGAACAGAACCTCCACCAATTTCAACACCATTGATTACCAAATCGTAGGCATTGGCACGAACGGCTCCCGGATTGGTTTCCAGAAGTGCAATATCTTCAGGTTTAGGAGCAGTAAACGGGTGGTGCATCGCGTAGAAACGTGCAGTATCTTCGTCCCATTCCAACAACGGAAAATCGACCACCCACAATGGCTGGAACACGTTTTTATCGCGCAATCCCAATTGATTAGCCATTTCCAAACGCATATCGCCAATGGCTTTCAGCATTTTTTCTTTTACTCCGGAAAGTATTAACAGCAAATCGCCAGGTTTTGCGCCAAACACTTCCACCCATTTCTGAAGTTCATCGGCACTGTAAAATTTATCGACTGACGACTTGATCGTTCCGTCAGTATTTACTTTCACGTAAACCAGACCTTTGGCGCCGACCTGCGGACGTTTTACCCATTCGGTCAATGCATCGGTTTGTTTGCGGGTATATTCTGAGCAACCTTCGGCACAGATTCCTCCGATAAATTCAGCATCGTCGAAAACAGAAAATCCGTGTCCTTTGGCCAAAGCGGTCAGGTCTTTGATTTTCATGCCGAAGCGAATATCCGGTTTGTCCGATCCGTAGCTTTCCATGGCTTCAGAATAAGGCATCCGAGGAAATTCAGTAATATCGATGCCTTTGATTTCTTTGAACAAATATTTGGTCAGTCCTTCGAACATGTTCAGGATGTCTTCCTGCTCCACGAACGACATTTCGCAGTCGATCTGGGTAAATTCAGGTTGACGGTCGGCACGCAAATCTTCGTCGCGGAAACATTTTACGATCTGGTAATAGCGGTCGAAACCTGCCACCATCAGCAATTGTTTCAACTGCTGCGGCGACTGTGGCAAAGCATAAAATTCGCCCGGGTTCATGCGCGAAGGAACCACAAAGTCGCGTGCCCCTTCCGGAGTTGATTTGATCAGAACCGGAGTTTCGGTTTCGATGAAATTTTGTCTATCGAGATAGCTTCGGGTCGCAAATGCCATTTTTGAACGCAGAATCAGTGTGTCGCGAACCGGTGTACGGCGCAAATCGAGGTAACGGTATTTCATACGGATTTCGTCGCCGCCATCGCTTTCGTCTTCGATGGTAAACGGCGGAGTATCCGAGCTGTTCAGGATATTTAATGCAGTTACGGCCAGTTCGACCTCACCGGTTGGTATATTTTTGTTTTTGCTGCTGCGTTCACGAACAGTTCCGGTTGCCTGAACCACATACTCGCGACCCAATTGATTGCCAATCTCAGCAACAGATTGCTCGGTCTTTTCATCGAAAACCAGCTGAGTAATGCCGTAACGGTCGCGAAGATCGATAAAAGTCATTCCGCCCAGGTTACGAACGCGCTGAACCCAGCCTGCAAGGGTTACTTCCGAACCCTGATGATTGATGCGTATTTCGCCGCATGTATGTGTTCTGTACATTTTTGTGTCTGTTTTGTTCGGTGCAAAAATAAGCAGTTTTTGGAATAATACGCGGAGAAAAGTCAGGTTCGGGTAATTCTTTTACCCCCGACAGGATTTGCAACCCTATCGAGGGTAAACATTTTGAGGTGACATGGTGAAGGCGTTCAACCTAACTTCAGTTTTAAACCCCTCTAATTCGATAGGGTTAAGAATCAAAAAGCTTGGAGTTTATTAGGTTATTTTTAGGCACGAGTTACAAACTCGCGCCAGCGGAGTAAACCCTTGAGACCAGTACTTCAATGTCAATTAACTATAGCGTATGTTATGTGCTGTACTTATTTTTTGTCTAAATATTGTTGAGTTGTCGTAACTGTGGTGTAAAAATAATTTAATGCCGCTAAAAAGCTTTTTTGAACTTCTTCTGCTGTTACTATCTGTCCATTTATTTCTTGGTCTTTAGTCGCACAAGCATCTCCAATCAATATGATATTAAATCCAAAATCTTTTGCTGCTCTTGCTGTTGCATCAACACACATGTGAGTCATCATGCCACAGATAACCAAATCAGTTATATTTCTACTTTTTAAATAATCAAGCAATTCAGTCTCCCTAAAACTATTTGGATAATGCTTGACAATTACCTTTTCTTGTCCTAACGGTTTTACATTGCCATGAATTTCAGCTCCCTTTGTTTTTGGCAGAAAAAATGTTGCTGTTGGTCCTGTTGCAATATGCTGAATATGGATTATCGGCAAGCTATCTGCTCTAAAACTTTCAAGGATCAATTTTGCATTATTACTTGCTTTGTCAGAACCAACAAGCGTCATAGTTCCTTTATCAAAATAATCATTCTGGATGTCAATAATTAACAATGCTGTTTTCACATTTTGTCCCAATTGATTCTGTTGCGAAAATCCTAAAATTGGTATCAAACAATGAATTGTTAAAGTTAAAATTATCTGTTTCATGTTGGTCAAATCTTTTTTCAGTATAGTAAACAATGTATCAAAGCTAGGTTCAGAAGCGGGTTTGCGGGCGATTTCCTGTCAAGTCAAAAGACAGCACGAGCGGAAAGAGGCCCAATGTAAACCATCGCTGCCGAACTTGCCGAGTAGCTGATGTTATGCACTGATGGTTATTCTTTCGTTATTACTTGTGATTTAAGTTCAGCAGCTTTAAAAATTTGAATTCTTTCATCTTTATGTACTTCAAATATAAATTCCGTAATAGAAGTTATCGCAATTGGACTGGTATCTTCAGAATTGTATTTAAATGTTTCCATGACGCCTATATCTGCGCTTATAGTGTTTTTATCCAAATCATGATATGCTAAAGGTGATTTTAAAATCAAATAGTCATTATTTTGTCTGATAATAAAAAGAGCATCAGTCAAGGTAACTATCCTATTTTCAATTGAATTTGAAGACCCCATTTCAAAAACATTTTCAAAATTATTGAAAATTTGTGGTTCAATTTTATGCTTCACTATAATTGGATACCACCACTCTTTATCAAAGTTCTTTAAATTTTCCTTTGACAATTTCTCTTGGCTAAAAGTAAGCGATACAGCCAATATCAAAACTAAAGGTACAATGGTAATCTTTCTAACCATTGATTTCATTGAAGAATTATTTTTTGTCATCATAATCAATCGTTTTTTAGTTAATGAATAATTAAAATTACTGGCCAAGTATGTTGAATTATTCCGGAATACAAGATTTAATAAAATATCCTGATATGATTTTAAATTTTGTGTCTCTAAAACTTTATTATCAGCTAAATACTCGTGATTTAGCTGTATTTCTTTTTTCAAAATCCAAATTATCGGATTGAACCAAAAGATTATTTTTATTAATTCGATTAAAATTATATCGATCGAATGATATTGCCTGCAATGAGCTTGTTCATGAGAAATTAAACTATCGTCTATTTTATCGCTTTCAAACTCGGTTTTATTTACAATAATGTAATTAAGAAAAGAATATGGCAATGTTTTATCAATTGACAATATAATCTGTGGAACTGTATCCGTAACAACTTTAGAATTCTTTATCGTTTTGATGATTTTATACAAATTGAAAACAAATCGCATCAATAAAATCGTGGAAATTAAAATGTAAACAGTAAGTAAAATATTAGGAAGGTTTAAGGTATTATTGGATTGTTCTTTCTCAATTGTCCCTTGTATATTAATGCTATTAATTGAAGTAGAATAGTCTTGAATGTTTTGACTAGCTGCTAGATTGAAATCTGTTGCAATTTGAATAAATGGTATTGTTAACGAAAATATTACTGCAAATAGCAAATAAAACCGATTAAATCTAAATGTTTTTATATTTCTGAGAAGTAAAAAATACAATAAATACAATGCTGTAATACTTACTGTTGATTTGATAACATACTCAATCATGTCATTTTTGTTTTTTACTGGTTTCGAGTTTATTATCTACTATTTGTTTTAGTTCCTCTAAGTCCTTAGTACTTAAATTTGTCTCATCTGTGAAGAATGAAGCAAATTGAGAAGCAGAATTATTGAAAAAATCTTTTATCAATAAATTAATGTTCTTAGCGAAGTAGTCTGTCTTTTTAACCAATGGAAAATACTCTCTATTACTACCATGTTGATTGTATCCAACGAATCCTTTATCTATCATTCGCTTTAATAAAGTTGCGATAGTTGTTGTTGCTGGTCTTGGCTCAGGGAATTCGTCAAGTATGTTTTTCATATAGGCTCTCTCAAGCTTCCAAAGGAATTTCATTACTTGCTCTTCAGCGTTTGTCAACTGCATAGTTCTACATTTTCAAAATTACATCTACAAATATAGAATATATTTTTAAATTGTCAAATTATTTAGAGATTATTTTATGGTCGGAGCTATTTCTTCCACTTGTGCATAACGTGGGAAGCTATACAGGGGCGGATCGCGGGCTACTTCCTGTCAAGCCGAAAAGCAGCTTGGGTGGAAAGATGCATACCAAAAACCACCACTGCTGCACTTGACGGGTAGCTGATGTTATGCGCCGTAGTTATTTTTCGATCAAGATAATTCCAAAATTATCAGCGATGCCGCCTCACAAAGCTACATTTTCCGCCCGCCGTCAAGTGCCGAAACCCAGTCGACCAACAAGTACTTTTCAGAATGCGATGCACTCAGTCCCAGTCAAGTGCCGAAACGTTGTAGAGTGTCGATTGCATTTCAAACTGTGGCGTTTCAGCCACCTATCGGGTGCCGAAAACAATTTCAGGTACCGACAATCAATGGTTGTCAAAATCCAAAACCCTTTCAATCTACGACAAATATGCGCATACAAAATAGGAAGCTACACACAGGACGGGGATTAACCGATGAACTTTCTACGATCAACTGCCTTTCAATTTACTAATTTCCTGTCAACAAAGCACCGAAACCTGCCCTCTATATATTATGGATTACAAATCCCTTGTCAAAGAGTGCCAATTACAAATTGGCACTAGCTACTACAAACATTTTTGCATATCCAGAAGAGCTGGGTAATCTAAACAGCCAAATAAAAAATAACACAACCAAGCTTAAAATAATCCACCCATTGCAGAGTAGGGTATACTTTAGCAGCTTAATTCCACCAACGGGTTAATAAAAATAATTCTTATGGTTTCTTGTACATACTTGGATACCAAGGTTTATTTGAATCATAGTCATCTGGAGGGCGGTGCTGAGGGGCGGTTATATACCACAACACACCAAATTTATCGATAACTTCAGCAGCACAAGGAGTCCATGGCATTGGACCTATAGGTGTTTTAATAGTTCCGCCATCACTTAAAAGAGCGTATGCATTTTGTACCTCTGCCTCCTTATCAAAAATAATGCCTAGTTGCACAGTATGTCCTTGTATATTCTCGTTTGATGATTCGACTACAGATAAAATTTCTTGTCCATTTTTATTCAGTTCTGAATGAAAATATGTTCCATTAGGATTCTTTACATGATACCCCAATTCCAAGCCAAATGCTTCTTTATAAAGATTCACAGCATCCACACTGTTTTTGATATATAATCCTACCCCTAATTTCATTTTGATTACTTTTTTTCATAATATAAATAATGCGCAGTTTATTATTACACACTAAATAGAATTATTAACATTCCCTATTCACATTTGCTATTACTGATATGCGGCTCCTTTTTTACAATGCCGCATAACGTAGGAAGCTACACAGGGACGGTCCTCGATAGCTATCGGGAGCGGGCTATTTCCTGTCAATCCCGGTTAACCGGGACTTAGCAGAAAGATACACACCGAAAACCACCGCTTCTACACTTGACTGGTAGCCGATGTTAGCGGTTTGTGCTTCGTTTTTAGTCAAGCTTTTCCCTTTAATTTATCGTAGCTCTCAGTAATTTTCAATAGTGTTTCCGAACGATCAAAAATTTTGGGGTTTCGATTTTTTGTTTCTCCTCAATAAAATATCGTGGTATAGCGTGTATTAATCGTTTTTCACTTTAAAATTCAATTTTTACTCTTCTTGCCATATCAAACATTTCCGGAATTTTTCTATCAAAATCAATTCCAATACTGACTATATTTATTTTAGCAGGATCAACACCTAGATTTACTAATTTATCTTTAACTGCATTTGCCCTATTTTTTGCTAATTTCAAATTATATTCAGAAGATGCAACATTTGAACAATAAGCAGTAATAGTAACTTTGTCTTTAATCTTATGTAATGATTGTTCAATATTTTCCAATCCATCCTTGTCTATTTTATAACTATCATTATTAAAATATACATATTCTGGATTTGAATTGGATGTAGATGTTGAGATTTCTTCGCAAACTTCTGTGTAGTAATTATTTGTTACTTTTCTTGTTGAATCAACGTAAACAATATTATTTGCTGGGGCTAATTCTGGCTCAAGATAAAAATCTGCATGATCCTTTTTCTTACCTAAAACAAAAATAGCTTTAATATTAAAATCAATAATTGATGTTTTGGCAACACCATTAATAATGGCTTGATTAACATCTGTTGCACCAGTTGGTGCGGCAAGATTCACGCCTGTAATAACATTTAATCCTGCAGTCAGGAAAAATTTATCAGTAACCCTGAATTCATTATCAATAAATCCAGCCAAATGAAAATTAGTTACGCGAT
>Ga0208789_1000439_pt1 | contig 40590 bp, 38 predicted proteins | sample Methanotroph_Enr_FD_187368 | JGI IMG/M metagenome (GOLD analysis project Ga0208789, IMG submission 187368) | Enriched soil microbial communities from Old Woman Creek wetland in Ohio, USA - Methanotroph_Enrichment_5 (SPAdes) (version 2) | ecosystem: Environmental > Terrestrial > Soil > Wetlands...
GCTCCGCCCCTTCCGGGAGAACGAGCACAGGGGCCAGTTCAACTGGGCCCTCATCGACGAACTGACCCCCTGCGGCGGCATCCGCATCGAGGACAACCTGTTCGTCACCGAGGCCGGATCGCGGAACCTCACCCGGAAGCACCTGCCGAACTGAGCAGGATTCGCCTCTTCCGCCGCGGGGGCACCTGTCCTGTAATGGGAGGGACATCCCCATCCACGACCCATCCTCACGACCCGGAGCGCCCATGACGGCCCCCTTCGACACGACCCGCGACCACCGCATCTCCCGCGACGAGGCCGCGGGCCTCATCAAGGCCCACCAGGCCCAGGCCGCCCCCGGCGCCCACCAGGCCACGGCCTTCAACCGCAGCGCCTTCGAGCACCTCCTGGCCCAGCCCGGCGCCGCCGGCATCCGCATCTACCACGCCCGCCATGCGGACGGCTCACCCACGATGGTGATGGTGGCGGTGGATGCTCAAGGAGCAGATCTCGCCGGTGCCAATAACGTCTGCACCCAGGCAGGGACTGACTGCCCCCCATGGTGTGCCTCTTCAGCCTGGATTTAGTCGACTACCCAGATGGACCGCTTCTCATGGATATTCCGAATCGGATCCGTAGTGTATTTGATTTCCCCACTACTACCGATCCTGGCCATCCTCCTTCATAAAACCACCGATCGCTACCAATCGGCCCCATGGATGGGACGCCTTACTGTTGTATTGGCGTACAGCCTCTTGATCAATTGGATGATGTTCGGCCTCTCTCTGGCCCACATCCATAACGCTTGGCTGGCTGATCCAGGCTATCTTGTCGAAGCATTGCTTTATCTGTTTGTACTCGCAGGGTTCGGAACCTGGAAACAGCTCAGGAGAGTTCTAGTCCCTTCTGGGGGTCTCATGATACTTACCGGGGCCTGGGATGGCTGGCACATCGGCCTCAGCAATAAGTGGCCATTGGCTGAGACCGCAGCGGGTGTCGTACTGTTCGGGATTTGTTTGTGGCTGATGTTCAACCTCTTGGTGGAGAAGGCACCCGATTCAATTTGGAATCGCCCTGCCTTTTGGCTTCTGGGTTCTTGGGCCCTGATACAAGCCGTCAATATCATGTTCTACCCGCTGCACAATCTATTTCTTAAAATTCTCACCAGGGAATGGATCCTTGTCCCATGGTTCACAAAGTTCCTAGCCATCTTCGTCCTTAACCTCGGCGTCGCCCGGACCTTCCTGTGCCCGAAACCCAGCTCGTCCTGAGCTACCTCCTCGGCGTCCTCGCCCTGCTGGCCTTCGGCGGGCTGGCGCTGTTCGCCGTGGCCCATGCGAAGAACCGCATCATCGCGGAGCAGCGGAAGGCCCTGGAGGCGGAGCAGCGGCTGCGGCAGGCGCAGGCGGCCTTCACGGACAACGCCCACCACGAGCTGAAGACGCCCCTGCAGATCATCTCCGGCCATCTGCACATCCTGGCGGCCCTGGAGCCCACGCGGGAGCAGGCGGAGGTACTGGCCCGGGCGGAGGCCGCCACCCGGCGCCTGCAGGATCTGGTGCAGGATCTGCTGGATTTCACGGCCCTCCACCAGGGCACCTTGGCCCTCCGGCCCGAGCTTACGGACCTGGAGCCGCACCTCAAGGTCCTCGCCACGGACTACGGGGCCCGGGCCACCGCCAAGGGCCTGGCCTTCCAGGTAGAGGGGGACACCCTCCCCGCTCCCGTCCTCTGCGACGGAACCCGCCTGGGGCGGGCCCTGGCGGCCCTCCTGGACAACGCCATCAAGTTCACCCCATCCGGCGCCATCCGGGTGCGCTGGACCGTCCATCGCGCCTCCGGGCGATGTTCCCTGCGCTTCGAGGTGGCCGACACGGGGCATGGCCTTCCCGAGGACTGGCCGCGCCTGCTGGCCCCCTTCGAGCAGGAGGCGGCCCACCCCCACCAGGTCCACTCGGGCCTGGGCCTGGGCCTGTCCCTGGCGGCGGGGTTCCTGCGCGCCATGGACGGCCGCATGGGGCTCACGCCCCTGCCCTCCGGCACGCTCGCCTGGGCGGAGCTGGACCTGCCGGAGCAGGCCCAAGGCTGACCCACCACCCGGGCGCGCGATCGGCTCCCCATCGGGCCTCGCTTCGCGATATACAGGGAGCTCACCCGGGAGTTCCATGCGCACGTCCCCCCTCTGCCTCCTCCTCGTGGCCTCGGTCCTCTCCGCCCAGGCCCCCAGCCGGCTGACGCTGGAAGCCATCGCCCATCCCACGAAGCGGGTAGCCTACGCCGGTGCGCCCCCGGCGCGGCTGGACTGGCTGCCGGACGGCGCCCTGGTGCAGACGGAGCGGACGAACGGCACCGTGGCCTTCCTGCGGGTGGATCCCGCCACGGGCGCGCGCACGCCGCTCCTCGACGCGGCACGCCTGAAGACCGCCCTCACGGCCGCGGGGGCCGCGGACGGGGCCGCCCAGGCCGCCCTGGGCAAGGGCGCCTTCACCTGGAACGCGGACCGCAGCGCCTTCGTACTGGAGGTGGCGGAGGACCTCTACCTGGTGGACCTTGGCACCGCGAAGGCCCGGCGCCTCACGGACCAGCCCGGCCTGGAGGACGAGCCCAGCTTCAGCCCCGACGGCCATCAGGTAGCCTTCCTCCGGGGCCACGACCTCTACCGCGTGGACCTCACCTCGGGCGCCGAGACCCGGCTCACCACGGGCGGTGGCGACACGGTCTTCAACGGCCGCCTGGACTGGGTCTACCAGGAGGAGGTGTACGGCCGGGGCAGCTTCAAGGCCTACTGGTGGGCCCCGGATTCCCACCGCATCGCCTACCTGAGCCTGGACGAGAGCAAGGTGCCCGTCTACCGGCTGGAGGACGACCGGCGGATTGAGCAGCAGACGCACCGGGCCCGCTACCCCCGGGCGGGGGAACCCAATCCGGTGGTCCACCTGGGTGTGACGGACCTGGAGGGCCGCACGGCCTGGATGGACGATCCCTACCCCGGCCAGGAGACGCTCATCGTCCAGGTGGGCTGGGACCCCAACGGGGCCCTGCTGGCCAGCTACCAGGACCGCATCCAGCGCTGGCTGGATCTGCGCCGCTTCGACGGTGCCGCCTCGAAACCCCTGATCCATGAGCAGGGCCCAGCCTGGCAGGAGCGCCTGCCCCTGCCGGTCTTCCTGAAGGGCGGCGGCTTCCTGTGGGAATCCGAGCGCACGGGCCGCCACCACCTGTACCGCTACGCGGCGGACGGCCGGCCCGTCGGGCCCGTCACCGCGGGCGATTGGGACATGCGCCGGTTCCTCGGGGTGGACCCCGCCGGAACGCACGCCTACTTCGAGGCCACGGAACGCAGCCCCATCGGCCTGGATGCCTATCGCATCCGCCTCGACGGGAAGGGGCTGACGCGCCTCACGGGGCGACCCGGAACCCACCATGTGACCTTCAATCCGGCCTTCACCGCCTTCCTCGACACCTGGAGCGACATCCACACGCCGCCCCAGCAGACCCTCTGCGACGCCGGGGGGAAGCAGCTCCGCGTCCTCCAGGCCAACCCCGCCACGGCCTGGAAGGCCCTGGACCTGGGCCCGGTCAGCTTCCAGCAGGTGAAGACCCGAGACGGCTTTCCCATGGAGACGATGCTGGTGAAGCCCACGGGCTTCGACCCGGCGAAGAAGTACCCCGTGTTCCAGTACATCTACGGCGGGCCCGCCGCGCCCATGGTGCATGACGCCTGGAACCGGGAGATGCCCTGGTTCCAGTTCCTGGCCCAGCACGGCATCGCCGTGTGGATCTGCGACAACCGCAGCGCTTCCGCCCAGGGCCAGGCCAGCGCCTGGGGCATCTACCGCAACCTGGGCGCCCAGGAGCTGCAGGACCAGCTGGACGGCCTGGCTTGGCTCCGGCAGCAGGGCTGGGCGGACATGGATCGCGTCTGCCTGGACGGCTGGAGCTACGGCGGCTTCATGACCTCGTACGCCCTCACCCACAGCACGGCCTGGAAGCTGGGCATCGTGGGCGCCCCCGTCACCGACTGGCACCTCTACGACAGCATCTACACCGAGCGGTACATGGGCCTGCCCTCCGACAACAAGGCGGGCTACGAATCCAGCTCCGTCCTGAAGGCCACGGCCCATCTCCACGGGAAGCTCCTGCTGCTGCACGGCACCCTGGACGACAACGTCCATCCCCAGAACACCATCGAGTTCCTGGACGCCCTGCAGAAAGCCGCCCTGCCCACCCCCCCGCTCATCCTGCTGCCGGGCTCGGACCACAGCCCACGGGCCCCCCAGCACGGCTGGGCCCGCTACCAGGCCATGTGGGATTTCCTCGAACGGAATCTGTAGATCCGACCCGCCGCGGGCGGCCGGCAACGGACAGCCCATGGCTGGCAGCCATGCGGCCCAGCCTGCATACTGAATCTTTCCCGGATGTGACATGAGCGAAGCCATTCCCCACCAGGATCCCCGTCTGCTCGACGATCAGGGCATCGCGGGCCATCCCCGCGGCCTGATGGTCCTCTTCTTCACGGAGATGTGGGAACGCTTCAGCTACTACGGCATGCGGGCCCTGCTGATCCTCTTCCTGGTCGCTCCCGTGGCCCAGGGCGGTCTTGGCATGCACATCGCCAAGGCCGCCGGAATCTACGGCACCTACGAGATGTCCGTCTACCTGGCGAGCCTGCCCGGCGGCTGGGTGGCGGACCGCTGGCTGGGGCAACGGAAGGCCGTAGCCCTGGGGGCCATCCTCATCGCCCTCGGAGAGTTCATCCTGGCCGCCTCCGGCACGGTCCACGTCTTCTATGCGGGCCTGGTCGTCATCGTCGCCGGGACGGGGCTTCTGAAACCCAACTGCGCCACCCTGGTGGGCGCCCTCTATGCCGACAACGATACCCGGCGCGACCCCGGCTTCACCATCTACTACATGGGCGTGAACCTGGGCGCCCTGATCGCGCCGATCATCTGCGGGTTCCTGGCCCAGGATCCCAGGTTCATGGGCTTCCTGTCCCACATCGGACTGGCCACCACCAGCGGATGGCGCTGGGGCTTCGGAGCGGCCGGTGCAGCCATGGTCCTGGGCCTCATCCAGTTCGGGCTCCAGCAGGGCAAGTTCGGCCAGGCCGGTCTGAAGCCTGGTTCCCAGCAAGTCGAGTATGGGCATGCCAGCACGCAGGAGGCCCTCACTCCCGAAGAGCGGAAGCGGCTCTGGGTGGTGGGCATCCTGTTCATCTTCTCCGTGATCTTCTGGATGACCTACCAGCAGGCGGGATCCAGCCTGAACCTCTTCGCCGACCGCCTCACCCGGTCCCAGATCCTCGGCTGGAGTTTTCCCTCCACCTGGTTCCAGAGCGTCAATTCCGCCTGGCTGCTGCTGCTGGCCCCCATCCTCTCTTGGCTTTGGGTCAGGCTGGGCCGCCGGGATCCCTCCAGCCCCACCAAGTTCGCGCTTGGCCTGCTCTTCGTCGGGCTTGGCATGCTCCTCCTCGTGCCCGCGGCCAGGGTGGCCACCAGCGTCACGCGGGTAGCGCCCTGGTGGCTGGTGGGCACCTACGGGCTCCACACCATCGGGGAACTGCTGCTCTCCCCCGTGGGGCTCAGCACCACCACCAAACTGGCCCCTGCACGCTACCAGGGCCTGATGATGGGCGTGTGGTACGTGTCCCTCGGCCTGGGCAGCAAGCTGGCGGGCAAGGTGGCCGGACTGTTCGAGACCCTGCCGCTTCCCACCATCTTCGGCAGCCTGTTCCTGATGACGGCGGTGGCCGCGCTGGTGCTGATCCTGCTCACGCCCCGGATCAAGCTGCTCATGGGCGGGGTGCGGTAGCCCCTCAGCGGCGGTCGCCGTTGGCCTTGCTGAACTCCACCACGGCCCGCAGCATGTCCCCCACGGACATGATGCCCACCAGATCACCCTTCCCGTCCACGACGCAGAGGCCGTAGAGCTTGTGATCCAGGAACTGCTGGGCGGCCACGCCCAGTTCCACATCCGGCGTCACGGTGTGGGGATGGGCGTTCATGACCTCCTTCACCGGCGTCTTGGAGAGAAGGTAGTGGACCTCCCAGGTGTCCAGGGAGGTGGCCTTGCCCGGGGTGTAGTCCTTGATCATCCGGTCGGTCACGAGGCCCACGAATCGGCCCTCGTGCATGACCGGAAGGCGGCGGATCCCCTTCTCCTTCATCAGGTGGATGGCCTCGATGATGGAGGCCTCCTGGCCGATGGTGATGGGGTGGGGCGTCATCCACTGTCCGACTTGGCTCATGGCGATCTCCTTACATGCCGAGAAAGGCCTTCTTCACGTGCTCGTCGTTCAGGAGGTCCTCTCCGCGGCCGGTGAGAACCACGCGCCCGGTCTCCATGACGTAGGCACGATGGGCGATGCGGAGGGACTGGTAGACGTTCTGCTCCACCAGGAGGATGGTCACGCCCTCGCGGTTGATGCCCGTGATGATGTCGAAGATGTTCTTCACAAGCAGGGGAGACAGACCAAGCGAAGGCTCGTCGAGAAGCAGCAGCTTGGGGTTGGCCATGAGCCCCCGGGCGATGGCCAGCATCTGCTGCTCGCCGCCCGACATGGTGCCCCCCAGCTGCTTCTCCCGCTCCTTGAGGCGAGGGAAGAGCTCGAAGACCCAGTCGATGTTCTTTTCCCGATCCTTCCGGGTGCCCTTGACGTAGGACCCCATGCGGAGGTTCTCCATCACGGTCATCTCCGGGAAGATGCGGCGGCCCTCCGGCACCTGGACCAGGCCCTGCTCGACGACGCGATGGGGCGGCATGCGGGTGAGGTCCTGGCCGTTGAAGGTGATGGATCCGGAATCCGGCTTCACCAGGCGGGAGATGTTCTTCAGGGTGGTGGATTTCCCGGCCCCGTTGGCGCCAACGACGGTGACGATCTCGCCTTCCTCCACATGCAGGTCCACGTCCCACAGTACCTTCAGATCGCCGTAGGAGAAGTTCAGCTTCTCGATCTCAAGCATGGCTCTCACCCAGGTAGGCATCGATCACGTCCTGGTTGGTCACCACCTCCTGGGGGGTGCCCTCGGTGAGCTTCTCCCCCGAGGTGAGGACGACGATCCGATCGGAAATGCGCATGATGGCCTTCATGTCATGCTCGATGACCATCTGGGTCAGGCCCCGTCCCTTGATGTCCAGGATGAGCTGGATGATCTCCTCGCTCTCAGCCGGATTCAGCCCGCCCATGACCTCGTCCAGCAGGAGCAGCCTCGGCTGGGTCGCGAGGGCCCGCGCCACCTCCAGCTTCTTCCGCTCGCCGATGGGAAGGCCCCCGGCGATGAAGTCCGCGCGGTGCTCCATGCGCACCACCTTCAGCTGGTCCAGGGCCATCTCCCGGGCCTTCCGGAGGGAACTGGTCCGGGCCAACGCACCCACCATGACGTTGTCCACCACGGAGAGCTTGGCCAGGGGGCGGACCTTCTGCCAGGTGCGCACCATGCCAAGCTTGCAGACCTTGTCCGGCTGCAGGCCGTTCATCCGGCGTCCGTTGAAGATCACCTCACCCTTGGAAGGCGGGTAGTAGCCGGTGATGCAGTTGAAGAGGGTGGTCTTCCCCGCGCCGTTGGGCCCGATGAGCCCCATGATGGAGCCCTCGTCCACCGAGAAGGTGACATCGGAGTTCGCGGCCAGGCCCCCGAAGAACTTGCTGACGTGCTTGATCTCCAGCATGGCCATCAGACCGCCTCCTTCCTGCGGCGGCTTGTCAGCCCCTTGAGGAAACCCATGAGGCCCTCCGGCATGAAGAGGATCACCAGCACCACGAGGATGCCGTAGAGCAGGACGTGGGCGTGGGCCAGGTTCTCCTTGAGGAAGATCCCCACCTTCGAGTCTGCGCTGACGAGGCCGGATTTCACCAGGAGGTCGGTGACCATGTTGCTCCGGAGGGCCTCGGACAGCGGCACCAGCACCAGCGAGCCGAGCACGGGGCCGTAGAGGGTGCCCATGCCGCCGATGATGCAGATCAGCATGATCTGGACGGACAGGTCGAGCCCCAGCACCGTCGGCGGGTCCACGAACCCGACGTAGATGCCGTAGAAGCTGCCGGCCAGGGCGGTGAGCACCGCCGAGATGACCAGGCCGATGTTCTTGTAGAGGGCGATGTGGATGCCCAGGGAGTGGGCCGCATCCTGGTCCTCGCGGATGGCCTGGAAGTAGTAGCCCAGCTTCGACCGCTCGATGCCCCAGGTCACGGCCAGGGTGAGCAGGGCCAGCGCAAGGCCGATGTAGTAGAAAGGCACCTTGGTCATGAAGTCCGTGATCACCCGCCCGCCGATCTTGAAGGCTGGCAGGTCCGTCACCAGGATGCCTTCGGCGCCGTTGGTGAGACCCGTGAGGTTGATGGCCGACAGGCGCATGATCTCCGCGACCGCGATGGAGGCCAGCACGAAGTAGGGCCCGCGGAGCCGGAAGCAGATGCTGCCGATGACGAGGGCCACCACGACCACCGCGGCCACGCCCGCCCACACCCCGATCCAGGGCGCGACCCCCCTGGCCTGCATGAGCATCATGGTGGTGTAGGCGCCCACGCCGAAGTAGGCCGCGTGGCCCACAGAATGCTGGCCGGTGTAGCCGCCCAGGATGTTCCAGCTCTGGCCCTGGGAGATGCTGAGGAAGAGCAGGATCATCATGTGCAGCGCATAGGGGCTGTCCATGTACCTGGGGAGGACCAGGAGGGCGCCCAGCACCAGGAGGAAGGCCGCGGCATTGAGGAGGGTCTTGGTCATGGCCGGCTCCTCAAGTCCGCGACTTGCCCATCAGGCCCGACGGCTTGAGGAGCAGCACCAGGAGGAAGAGGACGAACACCACCACATCCTTCCAGCCGGAGGAAATGTAGGCGGCGCTCATGGACTCGGTGATGCCGATCAGCACGCCGCCGAGCGTGGCCCCCACCACGCTGCCCATGCCGCCGAGCACCGTGATGACGAAGGCCTTGAGGGTGAAGACACTGCCCACCTGGGGGAAGATGTAGTAGGTCGGGGAGATGAGGGCTCCGGCCGTTCCCGCCAGGGCGGACCCCAGGCCGAAGGCGATGATCGACATCCGCTTCACGTTGATGCCCATGAGCTGGGCCGCGTCCCGGTCCTGGGCCGTGGCACGGATGGCCTGGCCGGTGTCCGTCTTCAACAGGAACCAGTAGAGGGCCGCGGTGATGGCCGCAGTGATGAGGAAGGAGACCAGCAGGGGCCAGGACACGGAAACGCCTCCGCCCACCTGGATGGTCGAGGAGGAGTACGACGTGGTGATGATCTTGTAGTCGGAGGTGAAGATCAGCATCACCGTGTTGCTCATGATCAGCCCCAGCCCGATGGTCAACAGGATCTGGTTCTGCGCGACGGCGTTAAGGACGCGGTTGATGAACACCTTCTGGAGGAAGCCCCCGAAGAGGAACATCAAGGGGAAGCTGATCAGCACGGACACGAAAGGGTCGATGTGGGCAAAGGTGAACAGGATGTAGGTCAGGTACATCCCCACCATCAGGATGTCGCCATGGCCGAAGTTGATCACCCGCATCACCCCGAAGATGAGCGTCAGGCCGATACCGATGAGCGCGTACACACCTCCAATGAGGATGCCGCTGATGAGGGATTGCATGAAGACAGCCATGGCGCAGCACCATCCGGGTGGATTTGAGCGGGGCGCCCGTCGGCGCCCCGGGTCAGGGTTTCATCACTTCCACTTGGGGAAGGGGTAGACCGCCTTCCGGGTGGCGAACGGGGCCGGGAACACGGTCTCGTAGTTCCCTCCCTGGATCTGCTGCACGAGCATTGGATGGTTGTTCTGGTTCGTGAAGCCGTCATAGTCCGCGAACCGGACGGGCCCCATGATGCCGTTCCAGTTCCCCGCCTTCAGTCCAGCGCGGGTCTTCTCCCGGTCGCCCCCGGCGTTCCGCGCGGTCTCGGCCATGATCATCATCGACTCGTAGGCGCAGGCGGCGTGGTAGGTGGGCTCCTTCCCGAACCTGGCCTTGTAGCGTTTTCCGAAATCCTTGGCCCCAGGCCAGTTCACGTCGTCCGTCCACTGGGTGCAGGAGATGACGTCCTCCGAGATGGCCCGTTCGCCGGCGAATTCCGCGGTGGTGAAGCCGGCGCCGCCTCCCAGGAAGGCCTGGGGCTGGAGCCCCACCTCCTTGGACTGGCGCATGAGCAGGATGGCATCGGCCACGTAGGACACCATGAACACAAGATCAGGGTTCTTCGACTTGATCTTGGCGAGGGTGGAGCGGTAGTCCGCCGCACCCTTCGGATAGGGCTCGTCGGCCACCACCTGGATGCCCTTCTTGGCGACATATTCCTTGGCGGTCTTCGAAGTCGAGGTCCCGAAATCGGTGTTCTCGTAGATGAAGGCGACGCTCTTCGGCTTGCCCAAGCCGAGCGCCGCATCGATGAGGCTGGAGGCGTACCGGTCCGCCGGGGCGTTCATGCGGAAAACGTGCTTGAGCCCTTGGCGGGTGATCTCCTCCTTGGCCGCGGCCGGGATGAGCAGAGGCACGCGGTACTTCTCCGCGAGCTTGGCCACGGCGTTGGAGCAGGCCGAAGTGTAGGGTCCCACCACGCCCGCCACGTTGTCGCGCGTGGCCAGCTTCTCCATGGCACTCATGGAGATCTGCGGCTTGCCGGTGTCATCCTCCCACACCAGCTGCACGTGGATGCCCTTCTTGATCAGGTCCTCTTCCGCGAGCTTGATCCCGTTCGAGATGTTCTCGCCAATGGGGGCCTCGGGGCCGCTCATGGAGTTGATGACCCCGATCTTCTGCGCCATCAACGGCGACAGGACGAAGACGGCGCCCAGGGCGAGCAGGTGCTTTCGCATGGCAGCTCCGCTAAAAGATGATGATGAGGGTAAGAATGAATGATTCTACACCCATCTGGACATCAAAAACCACGGAACTCCATGGAAGGATCCAGGAGTTCCGTGGTTGTCAAACGGGCATGCGCCGTGGGTTCGGCCTTGTTCAGAACCCGATCTGAACGGACATCACGAGGCTGTCTCCGCCCTGCTCGCCGGTCTGGCCGGCCCGCGGAGCGAGGAAGTTCTTGCTGCGGTGGATGTAGTCGAACTTGATCTTGCCATCCACGTACTTGGCAGGCGTGAAGAGGAAGTTGTACCCCAGGATCGCCTCGGTGTATTTCGGCGAGTAGTCGTTGCCGGTGGCAACGCCCGTCGTGGTGTTCGTCGTGTAGGGGTTGGTGGCGGTGTACCAGTCATCGCCCTGGTTGAAGTTCAGGAAGTCGTAGCGGGCGGTGAACCAGTGGCGGCCCATCTTGTAGGCGCCGGAGAGGGTGTACCCCTGGTACTTCTGGTCCAGGTGCTGGCGTCCGGCGGCGGTGCCGGCGGCAGTGCCCGCAACGAACACGGAGGGGTACCGGCGACCCAGCAGGCCCGTCGTGACCTCGACCGAGGCATTCCACTGGGCCGTGTCGTACACGTAGTAGACGCCAAGGTTGGTGGTCTTGTCCTTGTTGTCGAGCACCTGGGTCGCGGTGGGAGCGGCCGCCCCGGCGAAGGTGCCGGCCACCAGGCCCACGTCCTTCACGTCCGTCACGCCTTCGCGGTACCAACCGCCAAAGCTGTGGTCCGTCCCGTAGGTCGCCAGCACCGAGAAGCTGTAGTCCTTCTGGGCATTGTTGTCGTTCGCCTTGTAGGTGGCGCTGGAATCGCCCATGCCGTTGCCGACACCGAAGTTGATCTTGGCGGCGAACCCGTGGGGGTCACCCACGCCATAGGTGGCCAGGGCGCCGCGATCCCGCTTCTCCGCCCACATCCGGGCCGTCATGGAACGATCGTAGAAGAGCAGCTTGGCGCCGCCGCCGATGGTCGACTCGAAGTTCATCGGCATCTTGAACTGGCCGATCTTCACCGAGAACTGCTTGTTGAAGGCGTAGGCCATCCAGGCATCGAGCAGGCCGTTCGTGGCGCCCGGCGTGGTGTTGCTGGACGTGTTGGGATCGTAGATCACACCCCAGGTCCCGTTCTCGCCGGCTTTGCCGTTGAAGTTCAGCTCGGTGCGCCGCATGTAGAAGGTGTTTTCCTTGAAGGCCGGATTCATGGCGCCGTTGGCGTAGTAGGGCGCCACGGCCGGGGCCGAATTCAGGCGGAGGTTGTTGTCCAGCATCTGGGTGTACCAGGTCTCCAGAGTGGCTCCGATTTTGACGTCCTGCTGGGCGGATGCCAGGGTGCCGGTTCCGACCAGCAGGGCCACGACAGCGGCGAGTTTTGTGGTCTTCATGAAGGCTCCTAATGGGGAGGTTGGGAAGGTAACGGTACGGCACCACGGTCCCGGAAGAATTCCGGTCGAAGTGGAACCTGGGGGAACGGTTGCCAACAAGCTAGAATCAGGAACCCACCGCGTCCATCGAAAACGATAAGGCCTCTGATGTTGTGATTTATGCCACATCGCCCAACATAGATCCCTGGTGGAACAGCGGTTTGACGTCCCCGTAACAAAGCTGCGGCGTTCCCCCCGGCGGGCAGACGGCCCCATGGACGGAACAGGACCCTCGGCCCCTAGATCAGTTCGGAGAACTGGTCCTCCCTGAATTCGGAGACGGATTCCCCTCCCTCAGCGGCCCGCTTCCGCAGTTCCACCCGCCGGATCTTCCCGGAGATGGTCTTGGGCAGATCGCTGAACTCGAGGATCCGGATCCGCTTGTAGGGCGAGAGACGCTCCCGGATGAACCGGAACAGCGAGAGGGCCGTGGCCCGGTCGGGTTCGAAACCGGCGCGGAGGATGATGTAGGCCTTGGGCACCGCCAGCTTCACCGGATCCGGGCTGGGCACCACGGCGGCCTCGGCGACCGCCTCGTGCTCGATGAGGAACGATTCCAGCTCGAAGGGACTGATCCGGTAGTCCGAGCTCTTGAAAACGTCATCGGCGCGGCCCACGAAGAACAGGTAGCCGTCCCCGTCCCGCGTGGCCACGTCCCCCGTTCGGTAGTAGCCCTCCGCCAGGGCCTTCTGCATCTTTCCCGGATCATCCTTGTAGCCATGCATGAGGCCGAGGGGGCGCGGGGCGAGAGCGAGGGAGATCTCGCCTTCGGAGGCCTCATTCCCCTCGGAGTCGAGCAGGACCACCCGGTAGCCGGGGAGGGGGCGTCCCATGGAACCCACCTTCACCGGCTGGCCTGGAGAATTCCCCACCTGGGCCGTGGTCTCTGTCTGGCCGTATCCGTCGCGAATGGTGATCCCCCAGGCCTCGGCCACCTGGTTGATCACCTCGGGGTTGAGGGGCTCGCCGGCGCCGACGAGCTCCCGCAGCTTCACCGGGTAGGCCTTGAGATCTTCCTGGATGAAGAGCCGCCACACGGTGGGTGGCGCGCAGAGCGTGGTGACGCCCTTCTCCACGATCACCTTCAGAGCGGCCGCGGCGCTGAACCGGGCAGAGCGATAGACGAAGATGCAGGCCCCGGCGTTCCAGGGCGCGAAGAAGCTGCTCCATGCGTGCTTGGCCCAGCCCGGCGAACTGATGTTGAAGTGGATGTCCCCCTCCCGCAGGCCGATCCAGTACATGGTCGAGAGGTGGCCCACGGGATAGCTCTGGTGGGTGTGCAGCACGAGCTTCGGCTTGGCCGTGGTGCCGGAGGTGAAGTAGAGCAGCATCGGATCCGTGGCGCGGGTGGGGCCGTCCGGCGCGAACTCGGGCGCGCCGGCGAGGAGCGCCTCGTAGGGCTGCCAGCCCGCCGCCGGAGCGCCCACGGAGATGCGCGTGAGCCCGGGGTCCATGCCTTCGAACTTGCCAGCCTGCGCCGAGTCCACCACCAGGTGCCGGATCCCCCCCCGCTCGATGCGATCCTGAAGGTCCGCCCGGGAGAGCAGCAGCGTGCAGGGAACCAGAACGGCACCCAGCTTGATGCAGGCCAGCATCGTCTCCCACAGAGGCTGCACGTTGTCGAGCATGATCAGGACGCCGTCCCCCCGGCGGACGCCCAGGGTCCGCAGGGCGTTCGCCACCCGGCTGCTGCGCCCGGCCATCTCCCGGAAGCTGACCCGGGTCTCGGCCCCGTCCTCCTCCACGATCCAAAGGGCGGGCCGGTCGTTCCCGGCCGCGTAGGCATCGAAGTAGTCCAGGGCCCAGTTGAAGGTCTCCATCGCCTCAACCTGGAAGCTCCGGCCAGCCGTCTCATAGTCCTCGCGGTGCCGGAGGAGAAGGTTCCGGGCCTTGAGGAAAGCCTCGCATCCCGTCATGTTGACCTCCGTATCGTCTGGGTTATGGGCGTCAATCTAGGCGGAACCCAGACGGATGTCCAGACGGGCCCTTCGAGGCGGCACCGCAAGGGCGCCCTGGAGAATCCGGATGCCCTCGAGATGGTGCGTAACTGGCTTGGGAGCCGGACCGGCCCGCCGAAGATCACCCCCGAGATGTCTATTCTTGGTAGGGTGGTCTTTCCACCCGTATCCAGAGGCCCCTGTGTTTGCCATCATCCCCGACGGCGCCGACTACCGGGAGTTCGTCCTCCTGAAGGATGGCCGGAGCGTGCTGCTGCGCATGGCGGCGCCGGAGGATGCGGACCGGGTGGAGCAGTTCATCAACAGCCGCACCAAGCAGACGCTGGCCCTGCGTTTCATGGCCGGTGTCGCCCGGGTGTCGCGGAAGTTCGTGGAAGACCTCTGCGAATGGGACCCCCGCCGCTGGGCCTGCCTCCTGGCCGTGGAAGGCGAGAGCCAGCGCATCCTCGGCCTCGGCAACTACGTGGGCGACGGTGGCAACCTGGCCGAGGTGGCCTTCCTCGTGGCGGAGGAGGACCAGGGCCGCGGCATCGCCACCCTCATCCTGGAGAAGCTGGGCGGGCTGGCGGCCGGGGCCGGGTACGTGGGCTTCGAGGCCGAGGTGCTCTACGAGAACAAGAAGATGATCCATGTCTTCCGGGATTCGGGCTTCGAGACCCGGCAGGCCCTGGAGGGCGGCATCATCCACGTCCGCTTCCCCCTGAACGCGCCGGAGGCCCTTCGGGAGCGGGCCGCCACCCGGGAGCGTGTGGCCGTGGCCAACTCCCTGGTGCCTCTGCTCCGCCCGAAGACCGTGGCCGTGGTGGGCGCGTCGCGGGACCCCTCCTCCCTGGGCAACGCCCTCTTCCGGAACATCCTCCAGGGGCGCTTCAAGGGGACCGTCTTCCCCGTCAACCCGCGGGCCCAGGCCATCGAGGGGGTCCGTGCGTACGCCTCCCTGTCGGACCTGCCGGAGGCGCCGGACCTCGTGATCCTGGCCGTCCCCGCCTCGAAGGTGCAGTCCGTCGCGCGGCGGGCCCTCGACATGGGATCGCGGGGACTCCTCGTCCTGGCGGCCGGGTTCGCGGAGACGGGGCCGGAGGGCGCCCGCCGCCAGGAGCGCCTGGAGAAGCTCGTCCGGAGCCGCGGGGCGCGGCTGGTGGGGCCCAACTGCCTGGGCCTGCTGAACACCGACGCCTCGATCCAGCTGAACGCCAGCCTGGCCACGGCGCTGCCGCCGCGGGGCCGGGTGGGGTTCTTCAGCCACTCCGCCGCTCTGGGCGTCGTGATCCTCCAGTACGCCGCGGAAAGGGGCCTGGGGTTCTCGACCTTCGTCTCCGCGGGCAACCGGGCGGACGTCTCCGGCAATGACCTGCTCCAGTACTGGGACGAGGACCCGAACACCGACCTGGCCCTGCTCTATCTGGAGACCTTCGGCAACGCCCGCCGCTTCGCCCGCCTGGCCCGACGCATGTCCCACCGCAAGCCCATCCTCTGCGTGAAGAGCGCCCGCAGCCACGCCGGGCGACGGATGGCCCAGGCCCACATCGGGGCCAGCCCCCAGAACGATGCGGAGGTGGAGGCCCTGTTCCAGCAGGCTGGCGTCATCCGGGCCAACACCCTGGAGGAGCTCTTCGACATCGCCCTGCTGCTCTCCCACCAGCCCCTCCCCAAGGGCAACCGCGTGGCGGTCATCAGCAACTCCGGCGGCGTGGCCACCATCTGCGCCGACGCCTGCGAATCCAGCGGGATGCAGATCGGCGGGCCCGGGGTGGTGGACCTCCAGGCCACGGCCACGACGGAGCAGTACGAAAAGGCTTGCCAGCAGGCCCTGGAGCACCCGGAAGTGGACGCCCTCATCGCCACCTTCGCCTGTGTGGGCTCCTGCGACCCCAACGCCGTGGCCCGGGCCATCCGCCGGGCGGCCATCCAGGCCGAGCGGCGCACCGGCATCGCCAAGCCCACCCTGCTCTCGCTCATGGGCGTCAGCGGCGCCGTGGCCGTGGGACTGGCCCCCGCCGGGGGCTCCGCCCGGACCTTCCCCTCGTACCGCTTCCCGGAATCGGCGGCCCTGGCCCTCTCCAAGGCGGTGGAGTACGCCCGGTTCCGGATGCTCCCGCCCGGACGGATCCTCGGCTACGAAGGCATGGATCCCATGGCGGCCCGGATGCTCGTGGAGCAGGCCCTCCAGAACGTGTCCAAGGACGCCCCGCCTCTGGCCCTCAAGGGACCCCAGGCCCGCACGCTCCTGGGCCACTTCGGCCTCCCCGCCCAGACCGTCCCTCCCCCCGCGGAAGGGAAGCGGACCAGCCTGCGGGTGATGATCTCCCTGACTGTCGATCCCGATTTCGGTCCCATCTGGCGCTTCCACCGCCGGGGCGGGGACTCCCTCCTGCGGATCACGCCGATGACGGATCTGGACATTGCCGGGGTGATCGAGCGGCTCCACCTGCCGGCGCATCACGGCTTCTCCGAGACCCTGGGCCGCCTCACCCAGATGGTCGAGGAGCTCCCCTGGATCCACGCGTTCAGTGCGCAGGTGGATGTGCCCACCACGGATCCAACCCCAGCCGGCCCCCTGCCCCTCCTGCCGGGGCATGCCATGTCCTTCTCCGTCCCGGCGTTCCGCCAGGCCTGAACCCGGAGGCTCCCGTGCTCGTCCAGGAAATGATGCGAAGCCCCGTGGTCACCATTCCACCCGGGGCCAGCCTCCAGGAGGCCTGCAACCTGTTCAGCTCGCGCGGATTCCGTCACCTGCCGGTGGTGGACGGGGACCGCCTCGTGGGCGTCCTCACGGACCGCGACCTCCGCTGGGCCACCAGCGCCCTCTGCCCCGAGCCCCGGAGGCTGGGCGATCCCGTCCAGTCCGCCATGAGCCAACCCCCCATCACCATCGACCCCCTGGATCCGGTGGAGGACGCGGCCCGCATCATGCGGGAGCACAAGATCGGCTGCCTCCCGGTCATGGACGGGCCGGAGCTGGTGGGCATCCTCACCGGAATGGACATCCTGGATACGCTCATCAAGCTCACGGGCATCTCGCTGCCCTCCTCCCGCCTGGAGGTGGCCCTGGACGACCGGCCGGGCGAACTGGCCCGGCTCACGGCCTTCCTGGCCGCGCGGAACGTGAACATCCTTTCCATCCTCACCTACCCGGACGCGGACAAGCTGGTGCGCACGGTGCTCCGGGTGGGCTCCAGCCAGGTCCGCCCCCTGGCGGACGACCTCCGCCAGGACGGCTTCCGCATCCTCTGGCCCCGGCCCAAGCCATGGCCGCGCTGATCCATCGCGCGGAGTACGCGCAGTACGACTTCGGCCCCGAACACCCCTTCACGCCCGCCCGGCTCGAGATGCTGCTGGACCTGCTGAGGGAGCTGGGGGTCGAGCTGGCCCCCCTGGCGGCCCCGCCGGCCACCCGGGAGGAGATCCTCTCCGTCCACGATCCCGCCTACGTGGAGATCGTGGAGGCCCTGGACCGTGGGGAATCCCGGCCGGACGCCGAGGCCTTCGGCCTGGGCACCCCCGACAACCCCATCTTTCCCGGCATGGACCTGGCCGCCCGCTGGCTGGTGGGCGGCGCCCTGCACGGGGCCCGCCTGCTGATGGCGGGGCGGGAGCAGCGGGTCCTGCAGTTGGGCGGGGGGCTCCACCACGCCCAGCGGAACCGGGCCGCGGGCTTCTGCCTCTACAACGACCTGGCCGTGGCCATCCAGGCCATGGTGGACCATGGCTGGCGCGTAGCCTACCTGGACATCGACCTCCACCACGGCGACGGGGTCCAGAGCCTCTTCTACGACAACGACCGCGTGCTGACCATCAGCCTCCACGAATCCGGCCACTACCTGTTCCCGGGCACGGGCCACATCCAGGAACTGGGCGGCGGCTACGCCCGGGGGCTCTCGCTGAACGTGCCCTTCGAGCCCTTCACGGGCGCCGAGGACTATCTCGAGGCCTTCGATACCGTCGTGCCCCAGGCCCTGGCCATGTTCTCCCCCCAGGTGCTGGTGGTGCAGGCCGGGGCGGACGCCCATTTCGCCGATCCCATGGGGGACCTGGCCCTCACCACCCAGGCGTTCCAGGCCCTGTACCAACGGATCCTCGACCTGGCCCGGCGGCACGCCCAGGGCCGCCTCCTCGCCACCCTCGGCGGGGGATACGATGCGCAGGTGGTCTCCCGGGTGTGGACGATCCTGGCCCTGACCCTGTTCGACCACCCCCTGCCCGAGGCCATACCCTCTGCCTGGACCGAACGCTGGCGGCACCTGCTCGGCGAGACGCCCCCCACCAGCTTCCACGATCCCGTGCCCGCCTTCGCGCCCCTGCCGGGCTCGGACCTGCGAAGCCGCCACAACCACGACACTGTTTCCCGGCTGCTGGATTCCCTGGCCCGCTACTGGCTCTGAAAGGGCCGGTCTTCGCGTCAGGGCCGCCGCGCCATGGCCTCGTTGAGGCCCTGGAACATCGCCTCGTACTTCCCCGTCTCCGCGGCGAAGCGGAGTCGCTTCACGTTCTCCGCGCAGATCTCGGTCGCCCCGGGCCGGGTCTCGAGGACCTCCATGATTTCGGCAATGAAATCCGCGAGGGGCATGGCGCGGCGATCCTCGCGGCGAATTCGCGGATGGCCGTCGACGCCTGAAGGTACACGGCGTACGACCTCATTCCCGGATTGGCCCGGACCGTGTCCTCCAGGACCTGTCCCCGCCGGCCCGCGATGACCACCTGGTTGCCCCGCGCGTGGAAGGCCTCGGCCAATCCCCGCCCAATGCCCGTGCCGCCGCCCGTGATGAGGATGGTGATGCCCCGGGTGTCCATGTCATCCCCCGCAAGATTCTTCCCTACGTCAATCAAGGGGATCATCCGGAACAACAGGACGGTGTTGTCAGGCTCTCTGGAGGCGTCCCGACGCTTCGGGCAGGAGGATTTTGAAAGCGGCGCCCATCCCGGGCTCGCTCCGCAGGCAGATTCCACCGTGGTGACTGCTGAGGATCCCGATCACGGCGGCCAACCCCAGGCCCCGGCCCGTGAATTTGGTCGTGAAAAACGGCTCGAAGGCCCGCGCGGCGACCTCCGGGGTCATTCCGATCCCCGTATCCACCATCTCCAGAGTCACATGGCGCCCCGGCTTCGGGGTTACGACCCAGTCCCCGGAATTGATGGTGGCCTCATCGAGATCCTCCGATCCGGTCCGGACGGTGATCCTGCCCGTCTCGCCCTCCGGGATGGCCTCCAAGGCGTTCACGATCAAGTTCAGCAGGATCTGGAAGATCTTGGTGGAGTCTCCAGCCACGAACGGAAGCGCGTCCGCCAGTTCGCATTCGATTTGAATATTGCCGGGGACCGAGGCCGTGATGATCTGGATGATTTCATTCACCACGACATTGATATCCACCTTCTTCGCGACGATCTTCTCATTGCCCGCGAAGGCCAGGAGCTGTTGCGTGAGATCCGCCGCTCTCAGGGAGGCCTTCTCGATGGCCTCGAAGTAGGGGGCCACATCGCCCTCGGGTCCCGCCACCATGAGCGCCATGTTCGCGTTGCCCAGGATGACCGTGAGGAGGTTGTTGAAGTCGTGGGCGACACCGCCGGCCAGGACGCCCAGGGTCTTGAGCTTCTGGGCCTGCTGGAGCTGCACTTCGAGCTTGGCCTTCCACGCTTCTGCCTCCTTCCGCTCGGTGATGTCGCTCAGCACCACGCGACTCACGGATCCGAAGCCCTCTCCCGGTCCCGAGGCGGATGGCGAGTCGTGGGCGCGGGTGGCCGCCAGATGCGCCCAGAAGGAGGACCCGTCCTTTTTCACCATCCGGAGGTCGCACGCGTAGGGTTCGCCCGTTTCGAGGAACCGCTTGCGCTGAAGGTAGTAGAGATCCTGGTCGTCGTTGAGGATGAACCGGGTGATCGGCTGCTTGACAAGCGAGGCCCGCGACACGCCCAGCAGGTTGACGGCGGTGAGGTTGGCTTCCAGGATCTGCCCGTCGTTGGAGACGATGCAGTACCCCACCGGCGCCAGATCATAGAGGTCGAAGTAGCGTGCCCGCGCCAGGTCCAGTTCGCCCTGCACCCGGCTCAACTCCTCGTTCTGCATTTCCAGCTCGATCTGATTCACGCGAAGCTCGTGAAGGGTCTGCCGCATGTCCCGCGGGGACATGGCCTCCTGCCTTTCCTGCAGCAGGAGCTCCTTCCCCTGGGCGATCTCCTCGGCCCGCCAACGCAGTTCGGCCATTTTCCGCGATCCCTCACTCCTCTTTTTCATTGGGCACCTCCATCAAATCCCGGTGGCGAGACGTTCGTCCCTTGGGTTTGTGGTCCGGGATGCCCATGCTCAGGCCGAACCATTTCACGATGTGACCCGCCCCGTCTCGCAGGGCGCTCACGCGGGTATCGAACCAGTGGTAATCCCCGCTGCGATGGCAGAGACGGAATTCGACATTGAAGGGTTCCCCCGTCGCCACGGCCTTGTCCCACGCGACCTTCAGCGTTCCCCGATCCTCCGGGTGGACCTGGTCCAGCCAGCTGGAACCCAGGCGTTGGGCCTCCGGAATCCCGGTGTACTCGATCCACTGCGGACTGAGGTAGTCATAGAGACCATCGGGGCGGCACATCCAGAGGAGCTGCGGCAGGGACCCTGCAAGCTCCCGGAAGAGGGATTCGCTCTCCTGCAGCGCCGCCTGGATCTTCTTCATGTCCGTGATGTCGACGAACGTGAGGACCGCTCCCTCGATCACGTTGTCCAGCGTCCGGTAGAGCTGGATGCGCATCGTGTACCATCTGCCTTCCACCGTCTGGACTTCCCTTTCCTTGGGAACCAGGGTGTCCAGCACCGCCTGCACGTCCGCAACGAGCTGCTCGTACCCCACCAGGTTGGACACGATGTGGCCCACCGGCCGGCCCACATCGCCGATGATCAGGTTGATGATCCGGGTGGCCGCCGGCGTGAAGCGCAGGATGCGCAGTTGATGGTCTACAAAAACGGTGCCGATGCCGGTGCCGGCCAGCAGGTTGTTCATGTCGTTGTTGGCCCGGGTCAGGTCGGCCACCTTGGTCTGCAGCTCTGAATTGACCGTAGCCAGTTCCTCGTTCACCGACTGCAGTTCCTCCTTCGAGGTTTCCAGCTCCTCATTGGTCGATTGCAGCTCCTCGTTCATGGACTGCATCTCCTCGTTGGAGGACTTGAGCTCCTCGTTGGCCGTCTCCAGTTCCTCGTTCGAGGCCTTGAGATACTCCTCCTTGGCCTGCAGCTCCTGTTTGAGTGCATCCACCCGGGCCTCGATGTCCGTTGATGGGCCGTTGTCCGCCAGGGATGGGCCAGGACCCGCCACATCCACGGGGAGGGCCTCTTCCAGAATGATCAGGAACAGGGGTACTTCGGGCTTGGTGGCAGGACTGGCTGTCACGGGGCTGACGGTCAGGTTGACCCTGGTGAAGTCGCCGTTGGTCTTGATCCGCAGGCCCTGGCTGCGAACGACCGCGTTTGAGCCCGCCGCCTGATGAAGGGAGGTCGTCAATTCGCGCCGCAATCCTTCTCGGGCCATCTTCAGGATGTTGTTGATTCCCGCCTCGCCCGGTGGGAGTTCCAGGTACAGACCGGTTCGGCCATGGAGGTAGAGAATGTCTCCCCGGCCGTTGACGAGCGCACCCGCAGGGACGACCTGCCGGAGCAGTGCCTGTTCGGCAAGTTCCCGCAGGGGCTGCTTCACAGGAGAGCCAGCTTTCCACGGGATCTGCTGGAGGGGTGAATCCATCCCGGAGACGGGGGGGAGGACCCGGGTCAAGGCTGCGGGCTGCGCGCCATGGGCATCTTCCTTCCGCTGATACAGCTTGGCCTTGCGATCCAGCACGGTGAACAGATCGCCGAAATCGCCCACGGTCTCTGAGGTACCCTGGAACAGGAAACCGCCCGGGTTCAGCGCATAGTGGAAGAGGGGAATGAGCTTCTTCTGCAATTCCCCGCCCATGTAGATGAGGAGGTTGCGGCAGCTGATCAGGTCGAGCTTCGAGAACGGTGGATCCTTGATCAGGTCCTGTTCAGAAAAGATCAGCATGTCCCGGATGGCTTTGTGAATGCGGTACGAGCCGCCATCGGGTTCAGCCGTGAAGAAGCGCGACAGTCGTTCCGGCGAGAGATCGGTGGCGATGCTGGCCGGGAACAGGCCCACGCGGGCCGAGGCGATCGACTGGCTGTCGAGGTCAGTGGCGAATATCTGCACAGGAAAGGTCTGTTTCAGAAGATCCATGCCTTCCCGCAGCAGGATGGCGATGGAATAGGCTTCCTCGCCGGTGGAGCAGCCCGGCGACCAGACGCGGACCGCGCCACCCCCGGGTTTGCCCCCCAACATCTTGGGGATGACCTGTTCCTCGAGCGCCTTGAACGCTGCGGGATCCCGGAAGAAACTCGTCACCCCGATCAACAGATCGCGGAAGAGCGCCTCAGCTTCCGTCGGCGTATGGTGGAGGTACTTGAGGTAGCCGTCCATGGTATCGATCTGATGGATGGCCATCCGCCGCTCGATGCGCCGCTGGATGGTGCTGGGCTTGTAGTTGGAGAAATCGTGGCCTGTCTGCGCCCGCAACAGGATGAAGACCTTGTTCAGCACGTTTTCCGACTTCGGGGGTGAAGCAGAGGCAGCCCGGGGAGGCTTGCCGAAGGCGTGAGCCACATAGCCGATCAGCTGGGGAGCCATCTCGGCGGGCGGGAGTTCATAATCCACAAGACCCGTGCTGATGGCGCTTCGCGGCATTCCGTCGTAATCGGTGGAGCCGGGGTTCTGGGCCATGACCATGCCGCCCTCGCCCTTGATGGCCCTGACGCCCAGGGTGCCATCGCTGCCGGTGCCAGAAAGCACGATGCAGATGGCCCGCTCGCGCTGGTCCTGGGCCAGGGAGCGGAAGAAGAAGTCGATCGGAAGCCGCTGGCCCCGCGGCGCGGCTGGTTCCATCAATTGCAATGTTCCGTGCAGGAACGCCATGTCCCGATTGGGGGGAATGATGTAGATGCAGTTCGGCTGGACCACCATCCCGTCCTCCACCTCGAAGACCTGCATGCCGGTGCAACGGCGGATCAGGTCGGTGAGGATGCTCTCGTGGTCCGGGGCCAGGTGCTGGACCAGGACAAAGGCCATCCCAGGGTCCATTCCCGCGGGCATGCCGGAAAAGAAGGCTTCAAAAGCGGCCAGTCCTCCAGCCGAGGCTCCGATGCCGACGATCGGGAAGGGCTTCTCCCGCTTTCCGCTCGAACGCTGGCCGCGCTTGCCTGGGGCCGCCGCAACGACTGCCGGAGCCGTCCTCTGCGGCCCGGTGGCTTCGGCGATCGGCGCCTGGGCTTCCCGCTTCTGAATGTCCTTGTTCTTCCCGGCCATGGTGTTCGTTCCCCTCGGTTTGAATGGCGCCTGCGGCGATCCCGCTCAACGCTTCTTGCCAATCCGATCCTGGTCGTCCGCCGATGGCACCCTGGGGGTGACGTCTGGATGCGCCGCTCAGGGCGCTGGTGATTTCTCCTTGATGAGAACCATCAGCAGTTTCAAATGCTCCTTCTGAAGTTCCGGGGATTCGTCCCGCTGCCATTCCATCCCGGCGGGCTTGTGCAAGAGGATCTCCTAGCGAGAGGGGGTGGAATGGCGTGCTCGATTCCCGCCAGCCCCAACGGGACGCAGGGCCGACGACGAATCCGTGGAAAACGCGGATCACCCGATCCCAGGTGGAAGGGGGTTGATCACGGACGATTTGGAAAATGGACAGAGGAATGAAAGCCTGGCCTCAGTTCACCTGGATGGAAACCGAGATGGCGATGCGATCCAGGGGATGGCGACGGTTGTAGAGGTAATAGCCATCCTCAGAGTAGTCGATATACACATCATCGTTGTCGTACCAGGTGTCAGACCAGTATTCAGGCCAGGGGTCCATGACCGTGAACCAGAAACCGCCGAACTGGAAGCGGGGACGCCCCTCAAACACGATCAGGGGATAGCGGTAGAGCCGGAATGCCCGGCTCGGACCGAAGTGGGCGCGATAGCGGTCCTCCGGAATCCGGTAGCCGTTGTATCCGCCGCGCTGTTGCCAATTGCGGTGCTCGGACCGCCAGTTCCGTGCACGGCGTTCCTGCCAGATGGCCCGGCGCTCGGCCTCTTGCCTGCGTGGCTCCTGCCCCGAGGTCCTCTTGGCCTGCTCCTGCTGATGCTGCTGCGCCTCCGGCTGCCGGGTCTGCTGCTGACGACGCTGCTCCTGCTGCCTGGCCTGTTGCTGGCGCTGCTGTTCCTGATGCTGCCTGGCTGCCTGTTGTTGCTTGGCCTCTTGCTGGCGCTGCTGCTCCTGCTGCAGTCTGGCCGGCTCTGCTGGCCGACGTTCTTGCGGTTGTTGCGGGTTCCGCTGGCCACGGGCCGGGTCCTGAGGCTGCGGTCTTGCGGGCGGAGCCTCCTGCTTCTGCTTCTTTTCGGGTTTGGCCTGATGCTCCTCCTTCTGAGGCCTGTCCTCTCTCCCGGGTCGATCCTGCTGAGCGTAGGCGGGCGTGAAGGTGCCGAGGAGAAGAGGCACGATCCCCGAGCTGATGAACCTGGCTGGTTTCATGAGGGTTCCCTTCATGACGGTCTTTTCATGCGCCGATGGGGGCGCGTCCCTTTCACGGTTCGTGCGATGCGCCGACCAACCCGGCGGGTTGTTCCTGGAACGGATCTGACGCACCCGGAAACGAGGATGGTCCAGGCCGGGCCAGCCACTCCCTGAAGGCCTCGTTGAAGACGTCGGGTTGCTCGAATGCCACGAGATGGCCCGCATGAGGGATGAGCTTCAACTGGGCGCCGGGAATGACCTTCGCGAGGGCTTCCGACTCGCTGGGCGGAATAATGGCATCGTCCGCGCCCGCGACCACCAGGGTCGGCACCCGGATCTCCCGCAGCCAGGCCCCTGCATCGGGCCGTTCGGCCATGCCCAGCAGGGCGCCGGCAACCCCTTCGGGACTGGAGGATGCCATGAAGCCCTTCACCGCCTTGGCCATGGCTGCATTTGTGTTGCTGGGGGAGAGCATCTTGGATGCCATGGCGTCCACGACACTTGCGACGCCCTCGGCCTTGACCTTCGCCGCAGCCTCCCGGCGCGCGGCGGCAGCCTTGGGTGAGTCCGCGCCGGCCTTCGTTCCCACCAGCACCAACCCTCGAACGGCCTTTGGGAAGGCCTTCACGAAAGCCAAGGCCACATAGCCCCCCATGGAATGACCCATGAGGATGACCGAGGGGGTATTCAGGTGCTCCAGCAAGGCATAGAGGTCCCCGGCAAAGCGGCTCATGGGGATGGAACCGGCGGAGGTCCTGCTCTCCCCCAATCCCCGCAGGTCCGGCGCGATCACTCGGCAGTTCGTCTTGAAGGCCTCCACCTGCTTGGACCAGGTGCGGCGATTCAACGGAAAGCCGTGGACAAGCAGCAGCGGGAGCCCGTGGCCCTCGTCGGTGTAGGCAACCTGGATTCCATCCAACTCTGTTCGCATAAGGCGACCCCCTCGTCATCCTGGTGGATCAGTCTTGGGTGTGGCGGGAACCATTGGTACCCTCCGATGGCCCCGCCCCGGTGAAGCCCGATAGAGGGCCAGCGGTCTGGTGTTGACGCGCTGCGGGCTTCTTCCTGGCCGGCTTGGATCGCCGGCCAGTTACGACTTGGCGGTATCTTAGGAATTCGGGACATCATTGTGCGCCCGCAGCATCCAGAGAGCCTTGTCCATGGCCCGACTGATGCTTGTATAGAGGTCTGCCGTATCCAGATCCCCCAGCCTGTTGGCCTCCTGGATCGCGTGGCGCGCGTGCCGGGCATAGTTCTGGTAGCGGTCAACCATGGCCTCGACATGGATCCTGCTATCCCGCGCGTCCAGCGGATACTCGTCGAGCCTGGAGGCCTTGGCCGCGGCTCGTAGGGTGCCCAGGGCCTGTCCGCCCATGCTGACGGCGCGTTCCGCGAGGTCATCCCCGAAGATGATGAGCTGCCCGTACAACGAATCGAACAGCAGGTGGAGCCCATAGAAGTTCGCACCCTTCACATTCCAGTGGGCCTGTTTGGTCTGGTACGCAAGGTCCAGCGTATCGGCCAGGGACTGGTTGAGTATCTCGACGAGTTCCTTCGTGGTCTTCGAATCGAACATCAGCTTGCTCACTGAAAACCCCCTTTCAAGGAGGATGGGCCGATGCCAGGCCACGATTCTCGGAATGGGTTCTGGAACAAGGCCTGGATCTCCCGCCTGGTTCTCCCGGCAAACAGCTTCTGGCTCTCCCCGACATCAAGGCTGCCGGTCTTGAAACCGGCCCGGAGGGTCCCAGGAGCGTTCGTCGAACCGGATATGGACCTTTGCCACTCTCCAGAAGCAGGGAGAGGGGATCCCGGGAGTTCAGCCCCGAAGATCGTTCGCCGCATCGGTCATGCCGCGCTTGAGATCGCTGGCCGCGAGCGCCGTGCGGTCCCTCATGCCGTCCCAGGCCATGCCGGCCGCGTCAGCCAGGTTCCCCGCCTCCCGCTTGGCGCGGCGCGCAAGGTCCTTGATATCTCCGCGGAGTTCGGGGCCTGTCTTGGGAGTGGTGAGGGCAACCAATATCGCACCGGCAGTGGCGCCGGCGAGGAAAGTCAGCATCATGGGAACCGCGGACGAAGAGGTGGTGGTTTCTTGGCTCATGATCAGTGCTCCTATTTCGTGTTCGTGAGGGATTTTCCGGCACCCGGAGAAGGCCAGCACGGCGCTGATCCCTCCCGAGTGGGGTTCATGGTTCTTCACGGGAGGTAAGCATCCAGAGGGCCTGATCCATGTCACGGCTGACGGCGATGTAGAAACGGGCCGTGGACTGATCGCCGAGTTTCCCGACCTTCCGGGCGGCCGTTCGCATCCGTCCCGCGTACTCACCATAGTTGTCGACCAGGGTGTCCAGTTGGAACCATCCACCGGTCGCATCCCGTGGATACTCGGCCAGCCCCGAGGAGCGTTCTGTGAAGCGGATGGTGCCAGGACCCTGGCCACCCGTGGATGCGACCCGCCCGGCGAATTCCTCACCATAAGCAGCCAGTTGGCCGCAGAGCCGATCGAACAATGGGTGAAGACGGCTGAAATTCGAGCCTCTAAGATTCCAGCGGGCCCGCTTGGTCTGGTAGGTCAGATCCAGCGTATCCGCCAGGGACTGTTCCAGCAGGTCCACCAGATCCCCGGCAGTCCTGGGATCGAGCCGCAGGTCATCAATATTTGCATCATTTCTGTTCATGGCAGGCCCCGGGGACAACCCAGTGGTGGGGATGACGCACTAGACGACTCTCCTGCCCTGGATGAGCCGAACCAGGACAATGACGATTGCGACCACGAGCAGGACATGGATGAAGCCTCCCATCGTGTAGGCACTGACAAGGCCGAGTGCCCAGAGAACGAGGAGGATCACCGCGATGGTCCATAACATAGAGCCCTCCTTTTCAGGGACTGCAGAAATCCGGATGGAGCACGGATCAGGTTTTTTCCGGCGAACTGTGGAACATCGTCTTGATCTCAAGCCAGGACTGTTCAATCCCGGCCTTCAGGCTTTCCCATGTGTCATCGCTCGCCACCTTCAGCTTGAGGAGGTGGTTCTCGGCCTCGTCGTGCCTGTGCTGCAGAGCATCCAGGGCCTGGTCGGCCCGCAGCTTCGCCTCGGCGTCCAGGGGCCTGGCCTTGGCTTTGAGTGCGTCGAGTTCGGCCGTCCATCGCGCCAGCTCGGCCTCCAGCATGCCTTCATAGGCTTTCCGGTTGTCCAGCATGGACACCTCCTTCAGACGGCTTCTGGCTCTGGATGACCCGCACCAGGAGGGAAGACAATCTCCTGGGCCCCTGAATGGATCAGGGGCCCAGGCGGGAATGGCATCAGGACTTCTGGACGCTCATCTTGTTGTTCACATGTTTCACGCCATTGATGTCCTCGGTGAGTTTGCTCACCAGGTCCTTTTCAGCGGCGTTCTGGGCCTCTCCATGAAGGGTCACCACCCCATCCTTGGTGGTCACCTTGGTGGCCAGGGAATGGGTGGATTTGTGGAAGAGGAGGGTCGTCTTGACCTGGGCCGTGATGGAAGCGTCATCCACCTTCTCCGCCACTGTCCGGGGAGCCGGCTTGGCAGGCTTCTGGACGACCATCTCATTGCGGATCTGCGTGACCCCATCGATGTCCTTGGCATATTCAGCCGTCAGGTGCTTCTGGGCCTCGGAATCCGCTTCGCCCCGGAGGGTGACAATGCCGTCCTGAGTGGTCACCTCGGTCCCAGTGGCGCTGACATTCCGGTGGAAGGCCAGTGCCGTCTTCACCTTCATGGTGATCCAGGCATCCGAATGCTCGGGGGGCTGCTCACCAGCCAGCGAGAGCTGGTTGTTCACACTCTTCACGCCAGGCAGGCCGGCGATGGTCTCTTCGGCCAGGGTCTTGTGATAGTCCGTGGCCACGGTGCCAGTGAGCGTCACCACACCACCCGAGGACGCCACCTTGATGCTGTCGTCCTTCAGATAGGTTTTGAAGTTGTAGCTTTCCTTGGCGGTGGCCTCGATCTTTTCATCCACATCGGAAGCCTGCGCGGGAACGCCGACGGCCATGATCAACGCTGCGGGGATCATGAGAGAAGCGTAGGAATTCAGCTTGAAAGCTTGCATGTTTCATCCTCTTTTCTGCCCTGATTGGGGCGACTTGTTGGGGAAGGATCGTTCCGGCAGCCCGATTGGCCCGATGCGGGCCGAGGTGGGCTCGGAAGCGATTGACCATCCGGGTTCCGGGTATCCCGGGCGCCCAGCGGCCATCGGACTGCTTTAGCTCGAACGTTTAAACAGATGAAGACGAGGAGCGGCAGGCATGCGTACCCTACTTCTTCGTCTTTCCAGCCAGGGGCGTGGTGCCCGGATGAGGATGCAATCCTGGCCGGGTCCCCTCCTCATCCAACTTGGAGTCGTGCTTGGAGAGATCGACCCCCTTCTTCGACACGGCCCCCTGCCAGGGAGGGGCCGGTAAACCGGGTTTGTCGGTCTGAGGGTTCTGGGTCAGTTTGGGATTCTGACCTGCCTTGGCCGGCTGGGTACCCATCCCGGTCCTGGAACTCGATGCCGGGTTGGGGCGCGGGGGATCCAGACCGGGCTTGGGATCCAGCGCGGGATGGGCCGGTTTGGGATCCTTGCCCATCTTGGGTTTCGGTTGAGGATGGTGATAGGTCGTCATAGATTCCTCCTTTGCGGGCGATGAGACACACCGGCCGCGGTTGGCCCACGGGGTGGGCGTGAAAAGGGGCTGGCCCTGAGCCTGCCTGCAGGAGCATCTGGGTCGGGCCAGCCATTCCTCAAAGACAGTCCATCGGCGCGAACGCCGAGGCCTAGTTCGTTCCCCTTCTGGGGTAGTTGATGATGATGTTCACCCGGCGGTTTTCCTGCGCCCCCTCGGCGCTGGTGTTGTAGGCGAAACGCCGGGTCTCGCCGAATCCCTGCGCGGAGAGCCGCCAACGGTCGATGCCGAAGTTATCAACCAGGTAATTCACCACGTTCTGGGCGCGGCGCTGGGAGATCGCCATCGACAGCTCGGGGGTCGCCTGCAGGTTCCCCGTGTGTCCTTCGACCGAAGCCGTGACGGAGGGATTCGCTTTCAAGAATCTTGCGACCTTGTGGAATTCGCCATCGTACTCAGGTCTGATCTCGGCCTGGTTCCGGTCAAACTCGATCAGCATGGCCAAGGTGATCCTGGCGGGCGCCACCTTCAGCCCCTCGAGGTCCGTCACGCATGCAATGACAGCATTGATGCGCCGATTCGCCCGCTTCCCTTCCCCAGTGGCATTGTCAGCGACGGGGCGCAAGGCCCCATACCCCACGGCCTTCAGCCGGGAGCGGTCGATGTGGAGGTTGTCCACCAGGTAGGCCACGACGCTCTCGGCCCGGCGCAGGGATAGATCCAGGTTGTGCTTAGGCGTTCCGACATCGTCGGTGTGCCCCTCGATCACGGCCATCGTCTCGGGGTATTTATTCAGGAAGGTCCCGAGCACGCCGAGTTTCTCCTTTTCCTCCCGCTGCATGTCGTCCTGGTCGATCTCGAACTGGATGTCGAGGATGGTGCAGTACTGTTGGGTTTTCGGCGGAGCCGTAACCACGACCGGCAAGGGGGCTTCTCTCGCGACGGGTCCATGGGAGACGGCGCCTTGGTCGGGCTCCTGGGCAGACATCGGGGGAGAAGGCGGTGAACTCCGGCCGAACCGGACCGCCAGGCCGGCCGAGGCCAGATCCACATCCGCCTTGTCCTGAACGGCATCTTTGATCCGGTAGCGTTCCCACTCGAACCGCATCCCGAAGGAGGGCGTGAAATCGTACTGGAGGCCGCCACCGAACTTGGCGTTCGCCTCGCGCTTGCTGGGATCGAGGTTGGGCACGAGGACCGAGCCGGTTCCGGTGAAGGAATTCTTGGCCTCGGCGTAGTTCACTCCCGCCCTGACGAACGCTGAAAACCGTTCCGTCATGGGCACCCTGAGGACGGCGTCGAAATTCAGGCCCTTGAGCTTGATCTGTCCATCCAGGGTCCCTGGCGGTGCCGTGGTCGCGGTGAAATCGAACGTCCCCAGATCGAAGTACCCGCCTTCAAACGCAAAATACCTGCTGAACTCGTAACCGAGAAAAACCTTGTAGCCGGTGGCGCGGTCCTGGCGGTCGATCGAGGAGACGGTGAACCCCGCCCCGAGGAGACCCCTCGTGATCTTGGCGTCATCGATTTTCGATCTCGATTGGCCGGCATTGGCCCCGAGATACCAGCCCGAATCCTGCGCCATGGCGAACGGGCCGGCGATCAAGGTCAGGGCCAGCAGACGCAACGCCCCGGGAGCTCTGGCAAATATCATCTGTTCCTCCTGGGAAGTGGTTGCGGTTTCACAAGGCGCATCAGATGCCGGGAAGGTGCTCGGGATCGGCGGGAGACCCGCTGCTCCCCTCCACGGGGCGCTGGGGATGGACCTCGGGCAGAGGGGTTCCTGGTCCTGCTGCCTTCCAGCGAAGCCGCAACCCTTTCCTGGCTCCCGCAGGGGACAGGAGGCGGGAGTGGGGCTGGTGGTCGTGATGACCGGACGGAATTCCTGCCCCTTCGGCGGAAGTCGGCCGGGCACACATAAAAACGATCCGTCGGGCGGCCGACGTTCGGGGTCTCATGGTTGAACTCCTTCCCTGCAACTGCATAAAGCATTTATTATTCCTAATTTTAAATATATTTATTATATACAACTTACAATCAACCGAGTGCCTTGCCCCCCTGGCGTTCCGATCAGAATGACTTACCCTTTCATTCAATTCGAAAGAGGCGAGGTCCCCCTTGGGTATCGATGATCTGGACCATCGGGAGCTGCTGGAGTTGGATTCGGAAGGCGGTCTCATCCGCTTCGCCGGACAGCGTGCGCTCCTCGTGGATGCGGTCGCGATGGGGCTTCTTCGGAAGTACCTGGTCGAGAACTTCGGGCACACGGCCGCTCGCACGGTGCTCACCCAGTTCGGCTTCGCCCATGGTTGGCGAATGGCCGAGGCCATGCGAGCCGAGTTCAAGTGGGACAGCGACCAGGAATGGCAGGACGCCGGCATCCGCATCCACGCCCTGGAAGGCCTTTTCCGGGTCGATCCCGGCAGCAGGGGCCCCCTCTCGAAGGAGGGCCTGGTGGCCTTTGGGTCCTATGAGGCGGAGCAGCATCTCCTGCACTTCGGCCGATCGGACGTGCCCGTCTGCTGGACCCTCTGCGGCCTCACCAGCGGCTACCTCAGCCGGAGCACGGGGCGGGAGATCTATGTGCTCGAGGATCGCTGCGTGTGCAAGGGCCACGCCGCCTGCCACTTTTTCGGGCGCACGCGGGAGGAATGGGGCGAGGATCGGTCGGGCGAGCTGCGCTTCTTCGTGCCGACCCTCCTCAAGGACTGCCTCGATGTCTCGCTCCACCGGGTCACCGAGACACTGAAGGCGTCTGAACGGAAGATCCGGGACCATCGCCGGGTGCTGGTCCGGGTGGCGCAGGATGTCGAAGAGCCGCTGGGCATCGTCGCCAGGAGCCCCCGCATGCGGCAGCTCGTGGACCTGGCCCGGCGGGTGGCCAAGGTCGATTCGACGGTCCTCATCACCGGCGAGAGCGGCGCGGGCAAGGAACGGATCGCCCGGCTCATCCACGACGAATCGACGCGCTCCCCGGGCCCATTCATCGCAGTCAACTGCGGTGCCATCACCGAGACGCTCCTCGAGAGCGAACTCTTCGGACACACGCGCGGAGCCTTCTCCGGAGCGACCCAGGATCGTCCCGGCCTGTTCGAGGCAGCCAACAGCGGGACACTGCTGCTCGATGAGGTCGGCGAGGTCTCGCCCGGCATGCAGGTCAAGCTCCTGCGGGCGATCCAGGAAAGGGAGATCCGGCGGGTCGGCGAGAACAAGAGCAGGCCGATCGATGTGCGCATCCTCGCCGCGACCAACCGCGACCTCGGCCTCGGAGTCTCCTCCGGCGCCTTCCGGCAGGATCTCTACTACCGGCTCAGGGTCGTCGAACTGCAGGTGCCGCCCCTCCGCGAGCGCAGGGATGACATCCTGCCGCTCGCCCGGGTGCTGCTCGCCGGTTCGGCCCTGTCGATGAAGCGCAGGATTTCAGGCATTTCCCCGGGCGCCGCGGATCAACTCCTGCGCTACGAGTGGCCGGGCAATGTCCGTGAGCTTGAGAACACGATGGAGCGTGCCGTCGCGCTGGCGCCCGGGGACCGTGTGGAACTCGAAGACCTGCCTGAGGAGATCCGAATGGCCTTCCCCAAGCCCGTGGCCACCCTGGGGTCGGTGCGGTCGCTTGAAGACGTCGAGAAGGAATACATCCTTTCGGCGCTGGAACTGAACGGAGGCAACCAGACGCGCACCGCCGAGCAGCTGCAGATCGGTTCGGCGACCCTGTACCGCAGGCTCAAGAGCTATGGATTGATTGGCAGCGAGCGCGGAGCCCGGAAGAACCTCCAGCAGGAACCGGATCCATCGGGCTCCCGCTAGGCCCCTGGTTCCCACCGAAGGCCGCCCCCACCCTCCGGATTGGGGATCCCCCGCCGCCGCGGCTGGACGAACCGGGCGCTGGAGGGGTGGGCCGTCCGGGACGCCGCTCAGAGCCAGTAGGCCATGCGCCGGGCGAGCCACTCCTTGACACGCTGCCAGGCGGGACGCTGCTTCCACTGCTCCAGTTTGATCTCGGCGGAATCGTGCAGGTCCTCCTGGAAGGCCTGTTCCATCTCCTGTCCGAACTCGTCCCCCAGCACGACGACATTCACTTCCTTGTTGTGCAGGAAGCTGCGCATGTCCAGGTTGGTGGATCCCACCGTGGACCAGCTGCCATCGACCACAGCGGTCTTGGCGTGGAGGACGGCGAGTTTCAGATCGTAGACCCTGATGCCGGCCTCCAGCATCTGGGTGTAGAAGGATCGTCCGGCCTGGAAGACCGGCCCGCTGTCGGAAACACCGGGGAGGATGATCTTCACATCCACGCCCCGACGGGCGGCCGCGACCAGGGCTTCCATGATCTGGGCGTCAGGGACAAAGTAGGCATCGGTGATGTGAATGGACTTCCTGGCGCCGCGGAACGCCCCAACGTGGGCCTTGTAGATCTCGTGGGCGCCGTCGGGCCAGTTGCCGAGAACCCGCAGGACCTTGTCCCCGGCGGGCGCCAGCGGGGGGAAGTAGTCCCGATCGGGCAGTTCGCCCTCCTTCTGGCTGGCCCAGTTGTCCAGGAACATCCACTGCAGCGCGGCCACCGCGGGGCCCTCGATCTGGATGTGGGTATCCCGCCAGCCCACGGAGGTCCGGGTCTTGCTCTTGGACCGGAAGAATGAGCTGCGGGCGTAGGCGGCGGTGATGTTCACGCCGCCGGCGAAGGCCACCTTGCCGTCCACCACCAGGATCTTCCGGTGGTCGCGGTTGTTGATGCGCCAATGCCCGAGCCGGTGGAAGGGACTCACGGGATGGAAGGGGAGCAGCCGGATGCCGGCCTCCTGCATGCGGTCGAAGAAGGCCTGGGGCGTGCCCAGCGTCCCGACACAGTCGTAGATGATGCTGACCTGGACGCCCTCCTTCCGCTTGGCGATGAGCAGATCGGCGAACTTCAGGCCCAGGGGATCCTGGTCGAAGAGGTAGGTCTCCAGATTGATGGTGTCCTTCGCCGCCGCCACGGCGGCCATCATCGCGGAGATGGTCCTGGGCCCGTCGAAGAGCAGCGTGACCTTGTTGCCCGCGATGAGGGGCCGCCCCGTGGCGGCCTCTTCGATGCCCGCGAGCAGCGTGGCGTGGCCCCTGGAAGACCCCAGGCGCCGGGCGAGAACCGAAGCGGCCTTTTTGTCGCTCAGGGTTCCCTGGCCATCGACAACGCTGGGCTGGGCCGCGGGAGTGACGGGCTTCTTCGGCGTTTCCATGTCCGGCAGCCGGGCACAGCCGGAGAGAAGCAGGCAACCCATGAGCACCCACCGCCGGAGAGAATCCGGCCTGCATGGAAGCCCAAGGTCGGCCATCACGTTCCGTGACCGTCTCATCCAACCATCTTCACAGAAAAGGGACGCTGCGTAAAAAAACGGCCATATCCTATTCGTCCCTGGGCCAGGGGTTGGGGGGCGTCCAGGCCTGAAAGGGCCCTCTCAGGCATCCGCGGCGGGAGTCTCCCGACCGGCTGAGCACAGGCTCACCCAGGGGCTCCTGTCCTCGAACGCACGTTCCCGGCCACACCCCACGCTGAAAACAGTCCCAGTGGGATGACGCAACAAAAAGGCCCTTCGGGGTGAAGGGCCGTTTTGTTGCATTGACTGGTGGTCCCGGAGCGACTCGAACGCCCGACCCTCAGATTCGTAGTCTGATGCTCTATCCAGCTGAGCTACGGGACCGCACTGAAGGATAAATTCTACCGGATTCGTGGGTCCTGTCCATCCCAAACCCGCAGGGGCGCGGTGCGGGAGGCGGGACAGGCGGTCCCGGTGAGGTCCGTGGCGAGGCGGTCCATGAGGGCGCGGGCGGTGGTGAGCTTGCCGCCCAGCACCAGGGTGAGGTTCCGGAGGTGCGCGTGGCGCTCCAGCACCGCCTCGCGGCTGAGGTGGGTGGTGAGGCCCGAGGCGGCCACCAGGGGCCGGACGCCCAGTTCCTCGGCGCGGAGGGGCAGGCTCCGCCAAGGGATGGCGGGCAGGTTCGTCTCCAGGGCCCCGAACAGCTCTTCCCGCTCGGCCTCGAGGATGGGCACCCAGCCCTCGTCCACCTCGCGCTCCGTGGTGCCCACCTGGAGGAGGCCGTCGCGGGGGATCACGAAGAGGATCCGCCCCTTCGGCCGGCGGATGGCCCAGGGGCGCTCGCAGCCCGGCACCGGATCGAACCAGAGGTGGATGCCCGAGGAGAGCCGCAGGCGCTTCCGGTCCTCTCCGAACCAGCCGGCCATGGCGCCGTCCGTCCAGGGCCCCAGCGCGAAGACCCAGCGGCGGGCGGAGAGGCGGCGGGGGGTGCCATCCCGCCGGTCCCGCAGGACCGCCGTACGCAGCTCCCCGGCGGCATCCTCGAAGGCAAGGACGTCATGGAAGTCCAGGCGCTGGGCCTCGCTGGAGGCCGCCAGATCCCGCGTCAGCTCCCGGTCCCAGGTCATGAGGTCGGCGTAGGCGGTCGCGCCCCGGAAGGGCCCCCTGGCCGAGCGGGGATCCGCCTCGAAGATCGGCGACGGGACGCCCCCGAGGCGCAGCTCCGCCGGCCAGCCCGGCCGCTCGGCGCCCCAGTGGTCGTAGAGGCCGATGCCGAAGCGGTGGGCCAGGCCTTCGGGCCAGGACCGGTGGGGCATCCAGAAGGCCTCCCAGCGGCAGCGCCCTGGGGCGATGCGGGACCAGGTGGCGCGCTCCGCGAGCCCCTCCCGCATCTGGCGGATGTCGCCGGTGAGCATGTAGCGGATGCCGCCGTGGAGGAGCTGGCTGGACCACTGGCTGGTGCCGCCGCCCACGGCGCCGCGGTCCACCAGGGCGCAGGCGACGCCCCGGAGGGTGAGCTCCCGGGCCAGGGCCGCCCCGTGGATGCCGGCCCCGAGGATGGCGACCTCCGTGTCCAGCGCCGCGGGCAGATCGCAGCGGCCTTCGGGCGGGGCGGGCCAGGCGGCTTCGGACATGGGCACCTCGCCTCCAGTGTGACGGCACGGTGTGCTTCAATGAAGCCACCATGACCCCGACACGCCTCCGTTCCGTCCTGAACCTCACGGTCCTCGTGGCCGCGCTGGGCTACTTCGTCGACATGTTCGACCTGCTCCTCTTCCCCATCGTGCGGCAGCCGAGCCTCACGGCCCTGGGGGTGCCCCAGGGCGATGCCCAGGTCTCGGCCACCTTCCTGCTGCTCAACGCCCAGATGGTGGGCATGCTCCTGGGCGGCATCCTCTGGGGCATCCTGGGCGACAAGAAGGGCCGCCTGAGCACCCTCTTCGGCAGCATCGCGCTCTATTCCGTGGCCAACATCGCCAACGCCTTCGTCCACACCATCCCATCCTACGTGGTGTGGCGCTTCCTGGCCGGGCTGGGTCTGGCCGGGGAACTGGGCGCGGCCGTGACCCTGGTGAGCGAGATCCTGCCCCGGGACCTGCGGGCCTACGGCACGGCCATCGTGGCCGCCGTGGGGATCTTCGGGACGGTGACCGCCAGCCTCGTGGGCAAGTACCTGCCCTGGCGCGTGGCCTACCTGGCCGGCGGGGGCCTCGGGCTCCTGCTCCTGGTGACGCGCTTCAGCCTGCGGGAGAGCGCCATGTTCCGCGACCTGGGGAGCCAGGAGGTGAAGCGCGGCGACTTCCTCAGCCTCTTCACCAGCGGCGAGCGCTTCCTGCGCTACCTCCGCTGCATCCTCATCGGCCTGCCCACCTGGTTCGTGGTGGCCATCCTCATCACCTCGGCGCCGGAGTTCGCGCCGAAGATCGGCGTGACGGGCCCCGTGGCCGCGGGCACCGCGGTGGCCTTCTGCTACACGGGCATCACCCTCGGCAGCCTGGCCTCGGGCATCCTCAGCCAGCTCTGGGGGAGCCGGAAGAAGGTGGTGCTGGTCTTCATCCTGGGCGCTCTGGCGGGCGTGGCGAGCTACCTCAGCCTGCGCGGCCTCACCCCGGCGACCTTCTACCTGCTCTCCGCCTTCCTCGGCCTCGCCACGGGCTACTGGGCCGTCTTCGTCACCATCGCGGCGGAGCAGTTCGGCACCAACCTGCGCTCAACGGTGGCGACCACCGTGCCCAACTTCGTCCGCGGCTCGGTCCCCCTCATCACCGGGAGCTTCATCGCGCTGAGGAACCACCTCGGGTTCATCGGGTCCGCCTGGGTGGTGGGGCTCGTCTGCTTCGCCCTGGCCCTGGTCTCCCTCTGGGGCATGGCGGAGACCCACGGACGGGATCTGGACTTCGTGGAGTAGCGGGCCTAGAAGACGGCGTCGGCCCCGCCGTCGATCGGAATCACCGTCCCCGTCGTCCAGGTGCTCTCATCACTGAGGAGATGGGCGGCCAGGAGGGCCACCTCCACCTCGGTGCCCAGGCGGTTCAGGGGGTTCACCGCGGAGAGCCGGGCCAGGTCGGCGCCCGGATCCTCGCTGGCGGCGAGGCGCGTGTCCACCATGGGCGTGTGGACGGGGCCGGGGGCGATGGCGTTGCAGCGGATGCGCCGGGGGGCCCATTCCAGGGCCAGCACCCGGGCCAGCATGTGGACACCGGCCTTGGAGACGCTGTAGGCCGCGCTGTCAGGAATGGCCCGCAGGCCGATGTTGGAGCCCACCAGGACCACGCTGCCGCCCTCGCGCAGCCTGGGCCCCAGGTGGTGGCAGAGGAGCCAGGGCCCGCGCAGGTTCGCGGCAAGCGTGGCATCAAAGGCGGCGATGGGCGTGGAGGCCACGCTGCCCGTCACCAGCTGGCCCGCGGCGAGGAACATCCCGTCCAGCTCGGGGCACTGCTCCGCGAAGGCGGCCACGGCGGCCTCGTCCGAGTGGTCCAGGGGGACGTGCTTGGCCACCCAGAGGGTCTCCTGCAGCTCCGCGAGGCGTCGCCCGGCCAGCACCAGGTCGGCCCCGCCATCCCAGAAGAGCCGGGCCGCGGCGCGGCCGATGCCGCTGCCCGCCCCGGTCACCAGGATGCGCTTGCCGCGCAGGCTGCTCACGGCGTCTCCGGCATCCGGAAGGTACCCGTGCCCGTGCGCCCCGGGGCCACCACGCCGCCGCTGACGGCCCAGGTGAGGGCCTGGTCGGCGCTGATGTCCAGGGGGCGGACCTGCGAAGGGTCCACCATCACCACGTAGCCCGAGGTGGGATTCGGCGAGGTGGGCACATAGACCGCCAGCATCTTCTCCCCTCCGGGGATGGCCCAGGCGCAGTCCCGGTTCGCCACGAAGCCCAGGGTGTAGGCGCCGGGGTGGGGCCATTCCACGAGGACCACCTCCTTGAAGCTGCCGCCCTGCCCCGACTGGATGGCCCCCATGAGCTGGCGGGTCGCGCCGTAGATGCTCTTCACCACGGGGACGTGGAGCATGAGCTCGTCCAGCCATTCCATGAGCTGGCGGCCGGCGAAGTTGCCGACCAGGGCCCCCACCAGGACCAGGACGGCCAGGGTCATGAGCGCGGAGAACAGGGCCAGGGCCCAGTAGGGCAGGTCCGGGAGGTGGAGCAGCTGCACGACCCAGGTGAGGGGACCCCGGAAGATCCCCACCAGCCCGTTGAAGATCCCGTTGAGGATCCAGAGCGTCACCACCAGGGGAAGGAGGGTGAAAACACCTGCGATGAGGTACCTTCGGATCACCGTGCCACCTCCGGTCGGCACCCGGGCCAGGAGGCGCCGAGCGTCTCGCGCTTCCCCCCCGGGAATGCCGAGACCATTCCCGCCATCAGGTACTTGCGGATCATTCAGGATCCTCCTTCTTGCCGGTGAGCCGGCCGTCCTCGGCCATGATCCGGGGACCCACCACCTTCCAGAAGGCCTGGAAGTAGGACACGGCGCTCCAGACGGCCAGGATCACGGCGGCCCAGAGGAGCAGCACGCCCATGCCCCAGAAGAAGGTGTAGGGCCGGTTGAGCTGGATGAAGAACCGGAAGATCTCCTTGTGGGTCCACTCGTAGAGCCAGTAGTCGAGCCGGGGGCCGAGGATCAGGCAGGAGATCGCCGCCACCTGGAAGCCCATCTTCCACTTGCCCACGGTGCCCGCGGGGATGGTGAGGCCCTCCTCGCTGGCGATGCCGCGGAGGCCCGTCACGGCGAACTCCCGGGCCAGGATGATGAAGGTCATCCAGGCCGGCGCGAGGTTCAGCTCCACGAGCGAGATGAGCGCCCCGGCCACCAGCAGCTTGTCCGCCAGCGGGTCCAGCAGCTTGCCCAGGGTGGTCACCTGCTTCCAGCGCCGGGCCAGGTAGCCGTCCAGCCAGTCCGTGATGGAAGCCGCCCAGAACACCACCACCCCGATGACCTCGTGGTTGGTCACCTTGGTCATCAGCACGACGACCAGGATGGGGACCATCAGGATCCGGGCGAGCGACAGGAGGTTCGGAAGGTTCATGGGGCGGATGTCTCGGCAGGTCCGGGCCAGGCCGGACCTACAAGCCTACCGTCTTTCACAGCACCGTCAGGCCTCCGCGGGCCAGGAGCCCCTGCCAGCCGGCATCGGGGACCACCGCGAAGGCGCCGGGATCCAGGTCATTCTGGGCCAGGCTGGCGAGGGATACGTGGACCGGGATCCCCCGGCCCTGGACCCCCTCCAGCACCTCGAGGGCCACGGGATCCTCCAGCAGCTCCAGGGCCTGGTGGGCCAGGCAGAGCCAGGGTGTGCCCGGCCCCAGGTGCCCGAGGGTCTCCAGGAGCAGGCGCCGGCCCAGGGCCCGGTCGCCGGGGGCGAAGGCGCTCCGGAGGAGGAGGACGGGGCGGAGGGCGGCACCCCCGGGAGACGCCGCCGGGACCGGGGCCGGACGGCGCCCCGCGGCCACCTCCAGCTCCCAGGTGCCGCCGCCGGAGGTCGACCGCGCCATGAGGCCCTGGCGCTCGAGGAACCCCGCCACATTCACCCGCAGGGTCTCGTCCTGGCCCTGGATCCGCAGGGCCTCGCCGGGATGCTCCGCCAGCATGGCCCGCAGCTCCACCAGGGCCTGGAAGACCGTGACATCGCGCAGTTCGAGGGTGAGGATATCCATGGGAGGGGGCCTTCGCGTGCCAGTTGAACACCCGGATCCGCTGGCATTCAAGGCTTGGCTGCGCCAGGAGGCCGGAAACCTGGGATTCCCCCGGGTCGGCTTCGCCACCTGCGGGCCCTTCGAGGCCGAACGGCCCCGGCTGGACACCTGGTTCGCCGAGGGCCGCGGTGGATTGCTGCCCTACCTGGACCCGGCCACCCTGCTGGATCCCCGCATCCTCTTCCCCCCGGCCCGCACGGCCCTGGTGGGCTTCTTCCCCTACGCCCGGCCCGGGGCGATCCCCGGCGCC
>Ga0208789_1000440_pt1 | contig 40498 bp, 32 predicted proteins | sample Methanotroph_Enr_FD_187368 | JGI IMG/M metagenome (GOLD analysis project Ga0208789, IMG submission 187368) | Enriched soil microbial communities from Old Woman Creek wetland in Ohio, USA - Methanotroph_Enrichment_5 (SPAdes) (version 2) | ecosystem: Environmental > Terrestrial > Soil > Wetlands...
CGGCCTGGCCGTTTTCGTTGAGGTCTTGCCAGAAGCGCAGGTTGCCGCTCTCGGCGGTGTCGACCCGGCCGTCGCCGTTGCTATCGAGCGCGGCCAGTTGCGCGGCGCTTAGCGGGTTGCCGTTGGCGTCTTCCAGCACCGGGGTGTAGGCGGCGATGCTGGCGGCATTGTCGTAGGTGGTGCTTTGGCTGTCGTAGAAGGCGCCGATGGGGGTGGTGAAGTCCAGGCCGAAGTTGTAGTTGTTGAAACTGGAGAACTGAACGACATTCGATACCATCCAATCGGATAGCCAGTTTGAGACTTGATTGTGAACTTGTTGATCTAACAAACCTTGATTATAAAATTGGGCTACTTGTTGGTCTACACTGAGTACTTGATTTAAATTGGTCGTATAATTGTTTGGATGGAGAAAATCGAATAACCGACCTCCCAGATTCCAATCGTTAACATAATCAATTCCATGTCCAACAAGTTCAGCGGCTACAAATCCCGCAAGGGCTTTGGTTTCTACAATATCTACCTCTCGACCTGAAACAGCTTTTCCCAAGCGCCAGTCAGTTAATGCGGCTCCTAAGCCTTCTAATGCTGAATATGTTCGAACAAAATCTTCTACCATAACTCCAACTGCTGTCATAGCGGCAAGCTTTCCAACATCAGCAACGATATTTTTACTATCACCCAGTTCGATTGCAGTTTTAATTTTATCGACTGTTGTAAATATTTCTTAGATTCAACTCATAAGTGCTTGTCACAATTTAACTCCTAAAAAAATAATTATATATGGGGGCTAATGCAAGTGCCGTATTACTAACAATGCAAAAAATAGCGGATGGTTTATCTGTAACGGATGACCTAATTCTATGTTGCAATACAACCAGAAAAAACAACACCGGCATAAAAAATAAACCAAGTTTGAAGCTCCAGCTTATTCGGTCTGCAACGTCAATCAATCCTGTGCATAAAATCAAAGCCCAACCTAGATATGCGATGGATAGGGATAGTGCATATATTCCATCTATTGTTTTTATAAAATATTTTGCGATATTTGTAACTGTCGAAAACTGATTGCCGGGGTCAGTCTCTATATGGTACGGAATCGGATTAATTTTGTTTTTTTTCATAAACACAACCATGTGAAACTGAAAGCCGGGTAGGTCGGGCAACAGCTTTTCGTTGCCCGACATTTTAATACCCGAAAATGGAACAAGAACGGTTCAGTTCAAAAGCGGTGCAACCTTAAGGTCTTAAAGCGTCGGGCATAAACAGCATGCCCGACCTACGATACTGAAAGAGGAAAAACGATGGGACAAATACTACACGAAACAGCCACGACCACGCACGCTATCCGAGAAAAAATTCAAAACGCTGAAGAGAGCCTCGTTAAGCTCACCAAGCGTGGGTGTTCGCTGGCGCACCGATACCTGTATTTGCCGCTCTCCGGTTAATCAAGAACAACCCGGTGGTTAAGGCATGGTATCAGGCCAAAACCGATACACGGTTCAAGAACAAGACCGTCATTGCGGTGATGTGCAAGCTGTTCACTGTGGCGGCCTAGGTAAAACCATGTCCGGCCGCCATCAAAACAGGAGTTTAACTCGGTAACTAAGACAAGCGCCTAAAGCAAGGCCACCTTAACAACGCGACAATGTAAAAAGAGTGAGTAAAAATTTCCGCCAGGGTGACCTTCGGCCCGACCTGAGGTTCTGAAAAAAACCACCGTAGTCTTCACGACACCCTAACGGATACCCTATGAATACCCCATGAAGCTGAACCAATGCGCGTAGGCGGACATCCGATAGGACAGGTTAGGTTTATTCCATAGGCGCTATCCCGGAAATGAGGACTGATTCACCCACAATAATGCCGCAAAAAAACGGTTTACCTATTCATGCTGTTAGGTGGCAGGATTTTATGCGGAAAAATGGCAGCAATAGACTGATAAAAAGGGGTATTGACATGGTTATGACAGCTCGGACAACAGCTTTATCGATGCCCGACATTAACATACACTGGATGTCGGGCAGAACAGCTTGCCCGACTTACAGAACTAATGATTTCAAATTGGTTTGCAACCGCCCTGCCCTCATATCCAAGCTAAAACTGTAGCTGAAACCTTGTTCTCTTGAGAGTGTGTCGTAACCGCCGGCCGCTTGGTCCAGCCGGTATTGTTGGCGCACAGCCACGAAACTACTGCTCAGGTCTTCCAATAACGAATAGCTCTGCCGAAAAGCCGCGCTGGCAGCGTTGGAGTTATTGCCGTTCAATTCCTTTTCCAGAGCGTTTTTGATTTCAGCCGGGCCTTTGACATTGAAGGTTTGGCTCGCTGCATCGTAGTTAACGGAAAAATTTGCATTGTTGTCGAATCCTTGGGATTGCAGCCATTGCCCCATATCTTTCTGTAACGCATCGACGCCGCCGGAAATGGCGGATTCCACCAGTCTCAATTTAGGCATGCCGTTTTGCCGGCTGGCTAACGCCGTTTGCCAGGCATCGTTTTGTTGCAACATACGGGCGGCGTCGCTGAAACTGGCCCGGTCGGTAGCGTTTGGCGAAGGGGCCGGGGGTTTTACGGCTGCCGCCTGGGAGCGATTTAACGCGGCAGCCAGGAGGCTAATAGTTTGTATGGTGTTGATTATCATGGTCTGCTCTCCTATTTTGCCTACGCCAACGAGCGCTTCATGTCGCTGAAAAACGCCTTATCCCGCCTGTATTGCTCGGCCGATAGCGATGCCTTGGTGTATTCCAGCCAAGCCAAAGCCTTATCCAGGCCCAGGCGGCAGCTGCCGATTTGATCGGCCGCTGCCAGCGTCCGGTCAGGTTGGTTGTTTATGTGGATGCCGTACATCATGATGTGCATATTCATTTGATACAGCATCCTATCCTTTTCATCCATATTTTGAGTTGCCGTTTGCCAGGCTTGTCTGAGTTGTTCCGGCGCGTCAACCGGCGGAAAGGTAATGGTTTTAGCCGCGCCCACTTCCTGGATGCCGTCATGATTGAAATCGACCTGATAGCCGTCCGGCAGCAGCAGGTTGTACGCGCCTTCCTTGGTCATCATCGACGGATCGATAGGCTTGACCAAGCTATGCACCCGTTGGACGACGCTTTGTTCCTGCGGACTGAGGCTTTTCAGGAATGCGACCGGGTCGTCCATGCCGTTTTGTCCATAGGCGCGGTTCAGTATCCCGGCATAAGCGGTTTGATCGTTAGCGGCGGTTCCCCGGATGGCGGCCAACTCGGTAAAAGTCAGCCCCATCACGTCCGCCAATCCGCTAGCTGATGAATTTTGCCGGTTGTCTGCTGTTGAATTCGGGGGAGCATCCGCGCTTGCGGAAGCGGTGCTCGAAGAATCGGACTGGTAGCGGGCATAGGCGGCTTTAAAGTCGGAGAAAAAGTTGGCGTCCGGATTCTGGATGCAATGACGGCGTTGAATCGAGGGGCTTGTATTGTCTACGGCTTGAATGCTCATCGTGAACTCCTTAAGTATGATTAATATGCGGATAGGCGCTACAGGACATAGTCGGCCAGCGGTTGCATTTTCACTCGTCTTAACCAAAAGCAACATCTATGCCATGCTAACGAATGGCTTGATGGCGAGGATGCCGGCAGTGCTGTAATGAACGCTATTCCCAAATGCGGCAATCGATTGCCGCTTAATGTAGATGACTGGACTTTGGGGGAGTAGAAACTGCCATGATTTCATTTTCTGATACTAAATTCGCAATGCTGAGACAGGAAGCAATAATTTAGATTGCAAGCAGCTCAACCTCGATGAGAATCTGCAAATAAGTTGAATAACCTCCGGCAAAGCCGGGGGTGATTTAACGAAAGCCGACCGTTTAACGCCATCAAGAACTTGCATCTCCTTGGCTTATCTGTTAGAAAGACGTATCTCGTTTTCCCGCTTGTGCGCTTGATGGTAATCACGCGCACATCGCGGTTTCCCTTCCACCTTAGCCTCAAAAGCCTGAAATCCATACTTCTCCCGAATGGAGACGCGGGGCATAGAGGCTACCGATTGATAACATCCACCAGCTGCAAAAAGGAGTATCGATATGTCAGAAACACGTTTAGCTTCACTCAATTTTAGCCAACTCACCACAAGCGTAGACTATTACAAATCCCCCTCAGCCTGGGAAGACCAAGTCCTTTACTTCCTGATGCTGGACCGGTTTTCGGACAATAATGAAAAGGGATGCAAAGATGTCGCCGGCAAAACCATAAGCGGCGGAACAACACCGTTATTTAAGACATCGGATAATCAAAACGCCATTCGAACCGAGGCCGATGCGGCCAAATGGCGCGATGCGGGCGGCAGATACGTCGGCGGCACCATCAAAGGCTTGAGCAGCAAGCTGGGTTACTTGAAGCGGCTCGGCGTATCGGCAATCTGGATCAGCCCAATCTTCAAACAAGTTGCGTTTCAGGAAACTTATCACGGCTACGGCATTCAGAATTTCCTGCAAGTCAATCCGCGCTTCGGCAGCGCTCAGGAACTCAAGGACTTGGTCAAAGCCGCTCATGGGCAAGGGATTTTGGTCATACTCGATATCATCCTCAATCACGCCGGAAACGTCTTCAGCTATGACAGCAACCGGCAGCCTAACTACAAAGACAAGAACGGCAATTTCGATCCGCGCTGGGACGGCGGACTCTACCCGGTAGTCGGCTTCAACGACAAAACCGGTCAGCCCAGCATCCCTTTCCAACGGACCGACCCAACAAAACCAGCCAGTTGGTTTGACCAGGATAGCGGCGTCTGGCCGGTGGAATTTCAAGACCCGAATTACTTCACTCAAAAAGGCCATATCTCCAACTACGATTACGATCCTGAATTTCGTGACGGCGACTTTTGCGACCTGAAAGACCTTCATCACGGCTACGGCAGTGCCGACGAATACCAACCGTCGCCCGCCTTGTTATCGTTGATCGAAGTCTATAAATACTGGATCGCCTTCGCCGACATCGACGGCTACCGTATCGATACCGTCAAGCACATGGACGATGGCGCCACGCGGGTTTTCGGTTCGGCCATCCACGAGTTCGCGCAAAGCATAGGCAAGGACAATTTCCTGCTGGTGGGTGAAATCACCGGCGGCCGCGAACGGGCTTTCGATACCCTGGACGCCACGGGTATCGATGCGGCGTTGGGCATCGACGACATCCCCGCCAAGCTGGAGTTCCTGGTCAAAGGCAGCAGCAATCCCAACGATTATTTCGGCCTGTTTCGCAATTCCTTGTTGATCGGCAAAGAAAGCCATACCTGGTTTCGCGACAAGGTCGTCACGATGTTCAACGACCACGATCAAGTCGGCCGCGCCAAAGCCCGGTTCTGTGCCGATGCCGATAAAGCCGAATTGGTGCTGAACGCGCTGGCCTTGAACATCTTCACGCTCGGCATTCCCTGCATCTATTACGGCACCGAGCAAGGCTTCAACGGCCACAGCTTCGGCAACGAAGACCGCTACATCCGCGAAGCCATGTTCGGCGGGGAGTTCGGTTCTTTCGAATCCAAAGGCGTGCATTTCTTCAACGAGAGCCATCCCGTTTACGCCGAATTCGCCAAACTCGCCGAGATCCGCACCGCGCACCCGGCCTTACGTCGCGGCCGCCAATATCTGCGGCCGATTTCCGGCGACGGCCAACACTTCGGCTTGCCGACAATGATCGGCGGAAAAATCCTGTCGCTGGTGCCGTGGTCGCGCATCTTGAGCGACAGCGAAATCGTCGTTGCGATCAACACCGACGGCGACAAGCCCAACAGCGCCTGGGTCACCATTGATGCCGGACTGCATCGGGAAGGCGACAAATTGACCTGCGTTTACTCCAGCGATCCAGCCCAAATTGGTTCAACGACGATTATCGAGGCTAGGAACGGGTTGTCGATATGGTTGACGGTGCCTGCGGCTGGACTCGTCATTTTCAAATGAGGAGACGGCATTTGTCGACCGTAAGACAGGAAGGCCAAATCTCACGGTCAAACAGATCTTCTCGCGATATTGTTGGATCACAAGAACTAAAGCACGCTAACTCATATCAATAACGAGAAAAGGAGGTTAACCGACATTATTTTAAAAACGAGCACCAGCTTGTCACCGCAAATGTTTACGCAAATTATTAAATCAGCGGGAGTGCAAGTTTTGCCTGCACTCCGGTCATGGGCAACATGCTCAAGTTATTGTATGCATGTTCCTAAGTGACCGTTAGGCAGCATTCCTCTTACGCTAAGCCAACCCAAACTACGAGACAGCCTCACAAAAAAAGGAGAAAAACTAATGGCACAGCAATTACGCATTACCCCTCAAGCCAAAAACCGGCATAACGCCTCATTCAACCGCAGCAATCTCTTTTTCGCGGCGTTGCTGTTTGCTTGCCTGCTGCCCGGCTGTTCCGGGAATTTCCCTCGCTTGAGCGACGAGGATCAGCAAAAAGTCGGCATGTCGGAAACCGAGTTTTTTCGCCATTACGTCGTTGTCGAGCGCGACGGCTATCCCTTAGGCAAGGATGACAAACCGACTCCAACCCTCGATTTCAAAAAACAAATCGAAGATGCGGTCAAAGCGTCTTTGCAAGCCCCGCCCGACAACTGCCCCGCCGGCAATAAATCCTGCCCCATCCGTTTGTTATTGTTCGTCCACGGCGGTTTGAATTCGTATCGGAGCGATTTCCAACGCATGGTGGCACTGATGAAAAAAGACGACGGACTCCTATCGAAGAGCAAAACGGCATACCACCCGATTTTCGTCAATTGGAACTCCAGCCTGGATACCGTGGCGGACGATTTACTGTGGATTCGGCTGGGAGACCGCATGAGCGACCTGGGGCCGATCAGCTTTCCGTTTCTGTTACCGGCACGCATGGCGCTTGCCATGGCCAACGTTCCGGTCCGTCTGGCCCATACCGTGAATTCGTATAAGGAATATTGCGACTTCGCTTCCGATGTAAAGACCTGCGGCACGTCGGTGGACGATTATGTATCGTGGGGAATGTTTCCATTTTACACCCTCACAGCTCCTATTCTGGAGTCGTTCGGCTCGCCGGCTTGGTATCAGATGAAGCGCAGGGCCAAACTCGCCACCGCCAGCCGGTTGACGACGATTAGCGACCACAAATGGGCCAGCGACGCAGATAAGACACGCTTCAACAATGCCGAAGGCGCCGCCTTGACGCTGGTAACAACCTTGGGCGAAGCGCTGAAGCAGCAACCCCGCCCGGTCGAAGTGACTCTGGTCGGACATAGCATGGGCGCATTTATCGTCAATCGTATGCTCGCCGCCGTTACCGAGATGGAATGCGCGGAAGCCGTAAGTTCCGATACCAAGCCCTGCTCGAAGCCCAAGGCGATTTTGCCGATCAAAAACATTGCCTATCTGGCCCCGGCTTCGCCGATCGATGAATTCGACAACATTACGCTGCCGTTCGTCGGCAATCATCCTGACACCCATGCTTGGTTATTCACCCTCAACCGTAAGGACGAGGCCGGCGAATATTCCACCTGGGCGCAACGCATCGTGCCGCGCGGCAGTTTGCTGACCTGGATCGACGGCATCTTCGAACCAGCTTCGTCGTTAGGCGAAAAAACCTTGGGCCGCATGGCTAATCTGGAAAAATACTACGCGGCCGACCATGGCGGCTATCAGTTGGCTTGCCCTTCGGAAGGCAAGCAAGACACGCCAGCCTACGGTTTTCGGAGCGTGAAGCTGAAGATTGGCCGAGAAAATTCGTCAGCCGGCACGAACCGGGTTCATGTCTATCAGTCCCTCGGCTATTGTCAGGACAAACATCAAGGGCCGGAGGTGCATGGCGACTTTTCACAGCCGCGTTACTTGGGCCAGGTGCTTTGCATGATGGATAAGTCGGCGTTCAAACAGGCCGATTATTGTACAACCGAGCCGGGTGAAACGTTGCCGGGTATCCGACGGTTGCCGCCTTGGTATGATTAGGCGAAGGCTGATTCTCGCATTAAGCCATCCTGATTCCATTTTCAAATGCTAAAACGGCGGGCAACGAAAAACTGTTGCCCGCTCTACCGGATCGAGTAACCCATTACAGAATCGGCAATGCTGCGACAGAGAACGATGATTGGGGTTGATTATTGCCCTAACCTCGACGAAAATCTCCAAACTAACTACCAACAAAAACCAACCCAATGAACAAAATAGCCAACACCCCAAAACCACCCTATTACGCAGTCATTTTCACGTCGTTCAGAACCGAAGGCGACAACGGCTATGCCGAAGCGGCAAATCGTATTCTTGAGATCGCCCGTCAGCAACCGGGTTTCCTGGGTTATGAGGGGGCACGGCAGGACATCGGTATTTCGGTATCGTATTGGCAATCGCTGGAAGCTATTCGGGCGTGGAAACAACATCCTGAGCACCGGAAAGTGCAGGAAATGGAAGCGTTATGGTACGGCGAGTCGCGCATTCGCGTGTGTAAGGTCGAGCGGGATTATTAGGCACTATTTTCGCCCGTCCTGGGTAATTTACCTGTTAAGACCGCTGCCGGAAAAAACAACGCGGCGAACAGCCGGAATGTATTGTTCATCAAAATAAAAAACACGAACGACAACAGCAAAAAATATCTTCCCTGTTCCTGGAATACCCGCTGTAGGGCGTGCCGTGCGCGCCTTTGGCCTCCAAGGCGCGCACGGCACGCCCTACTCCTTATAACCGCTTTGCGGTTGTCGCGCGTACTGCGTAACACCACTTTATAATCAATAATGCGCCTCAAAAAAAGCCCACTGGTTAAGCCGGGCGACATCGACTTAGCGTTCTTTTTTTGCCAGATACAACTCTTCCACCTGCTTCCTGGCCCACTCCGTCTTTCTCAAAAACTTCAAACTCGATTTAATGCTTGGATCGTTATTAAAGCAGCGGATGTCGATCAATCTGCCCAGCTCGGCCCAGCCATAATCGGCTACCAGCTCTTCGAGCAGCCTTTCCAAAGTAACGCCATGCAGCGGATTTCCCGGTTGTTTATCAGTCATGGCTAATCTTCACGTTCATAACGCCGTTGCATTGCTTCTTTCCGTGCATCGTTGATTTCCCGCATGACGCTGCGGACGTCGGTCACTTTATTGCTGGCCTTAAAGCGGCCGGTCAATTCGACTTGCGGCGTCAATTCTCCGCTCTCGTAAAGCTTCCAGATCTCTTTGCCGTACTGGGTTTTCAGCAGCTCGGGAGCGAAGCGGCCGAAATAGTCGGCCAAGTTATCGACATCGCGTTCCAGCATTTTGGCCGCATTATTGTTCGCCGCCGCATCGACAGCCTGGGGCAGATCGATAATGACCGGGCCGTTGGCATCGATCAATATGTTGTATTCGGAAAGATCGCCATGCACCAGCCCGGCGCAAAGCATCCTGACCACTTCTTTAATCAGCAAGCCGTGGTATTCAAGCGCTTGCTCCCGGCTCAATTCAAGATCGTTCAATCTGGGCGCGGCGCTGCCGTGTTCGTCGGTGACCAGCTCCATCAACAATACGCCCTCGACAAAATTATACGGCTGCGGAACCCGCACCCCGGCGGCGGCAAGACGGTATAAGGCATCGACTTCGGCATTTTGCCAAACCTCTTCCTGCTGCTTTCGGCCAAAACGGGTGTTTTTTTCCATCGCCCGCGCCTGACGGCTGTTCCGCACCTTGCGCCCTTCCTGGTACAAAGCCTGTTTGTGAAAGCCGCGTTTGTTGACGTCTTTATAGACTTTGGCGCAGCGTATCTCGCCTTCCGAGAGAACAACATAAACCGCCGCCTCTTTGCCGCTTTTTAGCGGACGAATAACTTCGTCAACGAGACCATCCCGCACCAACGGTTCAATACTTTTTGGAGTTTTCATAGCCGCCCTTATACGCTGCCCTGGTAAAAGTTAAAAATATTAGCGGCCTTTTTCTTCGACATAGACTTTGATCCGGTAATTCTTTGGTTCATATTTTAGTTTATTTGTAACTATTCAGCACATAGAGAAATAGAACACGGATGATACGGATTAAACGGATAAACACGGATTTAAAACTTGGCTTGGGCTAAAAAATCCGTGTCAATCAGTCCTATCCGTGTCATCAGTGTTCTATTGAGAATACGCTGAATAATTACGTTTATTTTATGCCGAGTGCATCATGGCTAGCGCTTTGCTCCTGCAACCAAGCCAACGCGCCCGCCCCTGCAACGCGCCCTCCGGCAAAACAGGCGGTCAGCAGATAGCCGCCGGTCGGCGCTTCCCAATCCAACATCTCGCCGGCGCAGAACACGCCCGGCATCGAACGTATCATTAAGCGTTCGTCGAGCGCGTCAAAGCTGACCCCGCCTGCCGTGCTGATGGCTTCATCAATCGGCCTTGGCGCAACCAGCTTAACCGGCAGCGCCTTGATCGTAGCGCATAGCCGGAACGGATCGTCAAAATCCGCTTTCGGCAACACTTCCCTCAGCAATGCGGCCTTTACCCCGTCAATGCCGATGCGCTTACGCAGATGATTTGCCATCGTATTCTTGCCGCGCGGCTGCGAAACCCTGTCGATCAAAAACTGCTTGTCCTTGCCGGGAGCCAAATCAAGATAAATCAATGCCGAGCCGGTTGCCGTAATCCGGTCGCGCAACAATGCGGACATTTTATAAATCAGGCTGCCCTCAACACCGTCGGCAGTCACGATCATTTCGCCCAGCTCGCAAAATTCAACACCGGCCGGACCGGTGAAAGACGCTTGCACCGGCTTTAAAGGCTGGCCGGCAAAACGGCCCTGAAAAAATTCGCTCCAACCCACATCGAATCCGCAGTTTGACGGCTGTAGCGGCTCAACCGGAACGCCTTGCCGGACCAGCACCGGCGCCCATGCGCCTGTAGAACCCAGCCGCGCCCAGCTACCGCCGCCCAGGGCCAGCACCACCGCATCGGCGCTGACTTTCTTCCCGCCCTCCGGCGTTTGAAAGCGCAGCATTCGCTGATCCCAACCCAGCCATTGGTGGCGCATATGAAAGCCGACGCCATCGCTACGCAAGCGATGCAGCCATGCCCGCAACAAAGGCGCGGCCTTCATGTCGGCGGGAAACACTTTGCCAGACGAACCGACGAAAGTCTCGACGCCTAAACCCTGAGTCCATGCCCGTAAAGCTTCGGGGCCAAATGTCTCAAGCAGCGGTTTGATGTCGGCTCGACGGGAGCCGTAACGGGACAGGAATTTATCGATCGGTTCGGAATGGGTAATATTCATGCCGCCCTTGCCCGCGATCAGGAATTTCCGGCCCACGGAAGGCATCGCATCGTAAAGATCGACTTTCACGCCGGCCTGGCTTAACACTTCCGCGGCCATCAATCCGGCCGGGCCGCCGCCGATAATCGCGACGGTTCGATGGCTGTCTTTGTGTTCTGCCGAACATTCCGATGAATTACTGATTGTCTTGCTCTCTACAATTAAACAGGTTTATTTTCAGTTGCTTGCAGAGTATCTGCAATACTGGACAGCGGCCATTATACAATATCGTTAAATCAAACCCACTATCGACGCCAAAACCGGATGAATCCTAGCCACGCCAATATCTTTAACAACATACCGGAGCAATTGCCGGAAGAATTGTTTGAATGCATTTTCAAGCGGGACGACGTCCAAATCGAGCGCATTGTTTCCAAAGGCCATATAACCCCGGCAGAACAATGGTACGACCAGGATTGGGACGAATGGGTAATACTACTCCAGGGACAAGCCACCCTCCTTTACGAAAAAGACCGGCAAACTTTCCATTTACATGCCGGCGATTATTTGCTGATTCCCGCGCATACTAAACACCGGGTTGAATGGACTCCGCCTGAGCTTCATACCGTTTGGCTGGCGGTTCATCTGCATTAATGCCAATCCGTCAATCGAGGTTTTGCCACGCATACCTTGATTTTTTTGCCGTTCCTACGGGCAGTTTTGTTGTTCCGACAGCCCCTTACTTGGCGTTAGACGAGAAACAGGCCGATAGACAGACCTTCCAGGTTTTTAAAACCTGGAAGGTCTAACCAGCAACGTTCCGATGTGTTTTAACTATTTTCGTGCCTTTCGTGGACGACGCTTTTTCATCATCTACCTGCATAACATCGCCAACTAAGCAATTACACGGATTCATTTCCCCTACCCGAAGGAATAAATTAACCGCACTGTCATAAAACCGTCAAAAAGCAAAGTTATCCTTTGCGGCTATGAAAAAAACAAAAATTGAAAAACATAAGCTTTTACTTCGGCACCTGACGCTTGATGACTACGATAATATCGCGGTTTTAATGGAACATGTTTACGGCAATTTGGGCGGGGCCTGGAAAAAAGACCAATATACCTCTCAAATCACCCGCTTCCCTGAAGGCCAGATTGTCATCGAAGATAACGGCAAGCTAGTGGCCGCCGCATTGAGTATGATCGTTGACTATGCCCGCTTTGGCGATGTTCATACCTACGCTCAAATTACCAGCAACGGTTATTTGACTCATCATGACTATCAGGGCGATACCTTGTACGGCGTCGATATTTTTGTCCACCCAAAATATCGTGGACTGCGCTTAGGCCGAAGATTGTACGATGCGCGTAAAGAATTATGCCGAAACCTGAACCTGCGCCGGTTTATTGCCGGCGGACGCATTCCCGGCTATGCCAAATACGCCGAGACCTTAACGCCGGTGCGTTATATCGAGGAAGTCAAAAACCGGGAGATTTTCGATCCGGTATTGTCATTTCAACTATTTAACGGCTTCCATGTCCGTAAAGTATTGACCGGCTATCTTCCTGTCGATCTTGACTCGAAAGGCTATGCGACACTGCTTGAGTGGGTGAATCTCGATTATGTCGATAAAGCGCCCGCGCTCGGCAGCACCAAAAACATTATCCGTTTAGGCGTAGTGCAATGGCAGATGCGGACATTGACCAGCGTCGCGGAACTGCTCAAGCATGCCGAATTCTTTATCGATGCGGTCGCCGGCTATCATGCCGACTTCGTGCTCTTTCCCGAATACATGAGCGCGCCGCTGATGGGCTTATTCAACGAAAAAAGCCCGCCGGACGCCATTCGCGCATTGGCAGGCTTTACCAGCGAAATAAGAAACGGCCTGCTGGAAATGGCCATGTCTTACAACATTAATATTATCGCCGGTTCCATGCCCGAGTACAGCGCGCATGAACTCTATAACGTGTCGTGGCTGCTCAGGCGCGACGGCACTTTTGAAGCCCAATATAAAATCCATGTCACGATTGATGAAGTCAGCTGCTGGGGTGTTAAAGGCGGCGATGCGCTAAAAGTATTCGATACCGATTGCGGCAAGATTGCGGTACTGGTTTGTTACGATTCCGAATTCCCCGAACTCGCCCGATTGGCAACGATGCAGGGCGCGCAAATCGTTTTCGTGCCGTTCTGGACCGACACCAAAAACGCCTACCAACGGGTACGCTATTGTTCCCATGCCCGCGCCATCGAAAATGAATGCTTTGTCGCGATTACCGGCAGCGTCGGCAATCTGCCTCATGCCGAAAACATGGACATCCAATATGCGCAAGCGGCCATTTTCAGCCCCAGCGACTTTTCGTTTCCGCATGACGCGATATTAGCGGAAGCCACGCCGAACACCGAAATGACCTTAATTGCCGATGTTAACCTGGATTTATTAAAACAAGTCCGCACCCGCGGCGCGGCGCGCAATCTCGCTAACCGGCGTGCGGATTTATATCGGTTGGAGTGGTTTTAGAAAATGGATTATTTCAGCCGCAGATTGACGCAGATGCACACGGATGAGCTAAGGCGAAAGTGACAGCGCTTCGCCTTTGACCGAACAATTACTTTGACCGTTACCCAACAGACTGACAGGAGTTACCCAATGACATCACCTAAGACTGTTCTCGTCGTCGGCGGCGCCGGCTATATCGGTTCTCATATGGTCTGGCTACTCGGCCAAAAAGGCGTCAACGTCGTTACGCTGGACAATCTTTCCAGCGGACACCGCGATGCCGTACTGCATGGCCGGTTTGTACATGGCGACATTGCCGACCGGCTGATACTGGACAAAGTATTTCGCGAACACAAGTTCGATGCCGTGATGCATTTTGCTTCGTTTATCCAGGTCGGCGAATCGGTGCAAGACCCCGCCAAGTATTACCAGAATAACGTCGTCAACACCCTCAGACTGCTTAATGCAATGCATAGTTACGGTGTCGACAAGTTCATTTTTTCATCCACCGCCGCTATCTTCGGCGAACCGGCTTACACCCCTATCGATGAAGCGCACCCCAAGCAGCCGATTAATCCTTACGGCTGTAGTAAACTGATGGTTGAACAAGCCTTAGCCGATTATGGCCGCGCTTATGGCATTAAATCGGTTTGCCTGCGCTACTTCAACGCCGCCGGAGCGCACCCGGACGGCTTGCTCGGCGAGCGGCACGACCCCGAGACGCATCTCATCCCACTGGTATTGCAAGCCGCTTCCGGCCGCCGTCCGCACATTACCGTTTTCGGGCGCGATTACGATACCCCGGACGGCACCTGCATCCGCGATTACATCCATATCCTCGATTTGGCCGACGCCCACTGGCTGGCTCTGCAATACCTGCAAGCCGGAGGCAAAAGCACTGAATATAATTTAGGCAACGGCAACGGCTATTCGGTCGAGAGCGTCATCCAGGCGGCCAGGCGCATCACCGGCAAAACCATTCCGGTACAGGAAGGCCAGCGCCGCCAAGGCGATCCCGCCCGGTTAGTGGCTAATGCCGCAAAAATACAACGGGATCTGGGATGGCGTCCCGTCTATGCCGACTTGGACGATATAGTCGCGCACGCCTGGGGCTGGGAATACGGCCACGCCTCTTTACCCTTCGAAAGACCAAGGCCGCAAGCCGCGCCATTAGCTGCGCATATGTAGGTTTTTATTCACCACGAAGACACGAAGAACACGAAGTTTATTTTTCTTTGCTCTTTGTGGTGAATAAAAAATACCTAAGCCACGTATGTTTTCTTTGATCTAAGGATTCGGTCAACAATAACTTCCCGAAACCTGAATTTATCATTCCCACGCCGGAGCGCTCGTCGTTATACACAAGTGTCCGCGAGACGTCGTCATCTTAGCAAGTGTGTAAAGTCTTCGTGTAGAGCGTGCCGTGCGCGCCTTGGGGAACTCAGAGACCGGCAGGATTTAACTGTTACCCGGTGGATATTGAGCAGCTCGAGCCGTTCAACTGGTTTCATGCGCGATATAAGGCGCGCACGGCACGCCCTACGTCGGCTGTCCGGTACCACGCCGGTATGACGACTCTGATACACACTTGCATATAAAGACGAACGGAGCGTAGGAACCATAAAGAGGAAGTTATTTTTAACCAAATCCTAAACAACCTTAATCAGGCTTGGTTAGGCCGCTCCAAAACCCCAAATACCGTCATCAAAACTTAACCGTTTTGTCATTTGATGTTCATCAAGCCGACACACAACTGACACCTTCATTGCTTAATGTATCCGCATCTTTATTTAACCATGTGGACAGCCATGAAAAAAACAGATGCAGCAATACAGCTTAAGCCCGCTAAACGGTTGGAATGTTTTATTGTCGCCAAGGATGGTATGTATGCCGCAAACCAGCCCGGTGCCGGCGCGGCGGCAGACTCGGCGGCGCTAATAAAAGAAGCCCAGGCCTTGCGTTTTCGTGTGTTCGCCAAAGAAATGGGCGCCAAGCTTAAAACCGAATCCGAAGGATTGGATTACGACGAAGTCGATAGCTATTGCGACCATTTGATTGTCTATGACAACGTCAATAAAAAAATAGTCGGCTATACGCGATTGCTTAATCAACATCAGGCGGAAAAATTAGGCCGGTTTTATTCTCAAAGCGAATTCAATCTGGACCAAGTATTAACCTTGCCCGGCCGTTTCCTGGAAATAGGCCGGACCTGCGTCGATCCCGATTATCGCGGCAGCGCGGTTCTAACCACGCTTTGGTCGGCGCTGGTTCAATACGCGCTTGAAGGGCAGTTTAATTACCTGCTCGGTTGCGCCAGCATCACGCCCGGCCCCAGCGGTTTTGCCATCGATGCGGTTTACCGCAATATCGACGAAAAAAATATTGCGCCCTCTTCTCTTCAAGTCAATCCCAGCATTCCTGTTCCCAGTGAATTGCGATGCTCGCGGGATGAATCGGGGATTCCGCCTTTACTCAAAGCTTATTTTCGTTTCGGCGCGATGGTTTGCGGCGAGCCTTGCTGGGATGAAGACTTCAACTGCATGGATTTATTCATGCTGTTGCCTCTCGACCAACTGCAAGAGCGTTACAGCAAACACTATATGAGAGGTTATACTGCCAGCCAGCCGGGAACCGGCGTGTATGCCGCGGACGGCGTGGCTCAATAGGCCAGCAATGAAATCGAAACTTCGGCTGTACTCTAAGCTTTCCCGGATCGTCATCCTGTTTATCAATGGGCTGATCATAGCCGCGGTCATTTTTCCGCTACTGAGCTTTATCTATTCGGCGCGCGATGCCAAAATCAAAAAAGATGCTATCAAGACCCGCTGGCTGCAAAATTTCAGCGCTATTGTTAACCTGCATGTCAGCAAGGATGGCGAGTTGCCGGATCGACGCGCCATTCTGGTCGGCAATCATATCTCCTGGCTGGACATCATCGTTATCGGCCAGTATTTACCGGCTTATTTTGTCGCCAAAAGCGATATTGCCGGCTGGCCTGTGATCGGTTACCTAGCCAAACAAGGCGGCACCATTTTTATCCGCCGCGGCAATAAACAGCATATACGGACTACCGCCGAAAAAATGGTCTGGTTGCTAAGGCAAAACGGCAACATTATCGCCTTTCCTGAAGGCACCACGACCAAGGGCGATGAGGTTCTGCATTTTCATTCATCCTTATTCCAACCCGCATTGTTAACCCGGTCGGCTATCCAACCCGTCGCCCTGCAATATCTAGGCGTCGCCAAAGAGCACGCGCCTTTTGTCGGCGACGACGCTTTCGTGCCGCATTTACTCAAGATGCTGGCCCTGGATAAAATCGAGGTTCAACTTAGCTTTCTTCCTGTCATTAACAGCTCAGGAAAAAACCGCCATGCCGTCAGTCTTGAAGCAAGAAGCGCGATAGCCGGAAAAATTTCCGATGATTTAGCGGCGGATAATTCAGCACTCTACGCGTCCGCACGCTAAAAGCGTTTTCACCACGAAGACACGAAGATCGCGAAGAAAAATATTTATTTAGCTGTTAAGTACGCGTTGGCCGAGGCCTGTTGCTCCGTTCGAAATGTCCTGTCTGTTCAGGATGTTATACGGTTAGACCTTCCAGGTTTTTAAAACCTGGAAGGTCTGCATATCGACAAACGCTAAGTAAGGAACTGCCGAAATGACGACAGCCCGCAGAGATTTTTGTATAACGATATTACGCGGTAAACGACACACAATGTGGCTGATGTTTTTTCGCGCTTTTCGTGGACAGTATATTTAATTCAATACGCTGAAAACCTCGCACCCTACCCGACTGCAACTTCTTCACTTATATGACCGGCATTAAATTCCCCGAACTTGAACAACTTGAACGCATTATTGAGCAACTCGGCGACCGGGCGCAGACCGAAGTCATAGAACGGATTCAATACCAAGATCTTGAGTTTCCAATTCATTGCATCACCCTGGGTACAACCCGGCCCGATGCACCTGCCTTGGCTTTTTTCGGCGGCGTGCACGGACTGGAAAAGATCGGTTCCGAAGTCATCCTGTCCTATATGGAAACCATCAGCCAGTTGCTGGACTGGGATCAAGAACTCCTGGCCCGCTTGGAAAAATCCCGGCTGGTATTTGTGCCCATCGTCAATCCGGTCGGCGTTTATCTGGGCACGCGCTGCAACGGCAACGGCGTCGATTTGATGCGCAATTCGCCGGTGGAAGGCGTCGGTTCAACCCGCATTTACAGCGGCCACCGCATCACCCCTCGCCTGCCCTGGTACCGCGGCGATCAAGCCAAAATGGAAAAAGAAGCGCAAGCCCTATGCCGTATTGTCAATCAGCACCTGTTCAACTCGCCGTTGTCGATTGCATTGGATCTGCACTCGGGATTCGGCATTCAGGACCGCTTATGGTTTCCGTATGCCTCGCGCCAAACCCCGTTTGCCTTTCTTGCCGAAACCCTGGCGTTAAAAGAACTGTTCGACCGTTGCTATCGGCACCATATCTACCGGATCGAACCGACCAGCCTGGAATATACGATTAACGGCGACCTGTGGGATTACCTGTTCGATGATTTTATACGGCGGTTCGAGGCCGAACGCTTGTTCCTGCCGCTGACTCTGGAAATGGGGTCATGGCTTTGGCTGCGCAAGAGTCCGATGCATCTATTCTCGCGGCACGGCTTGTTTCATCCGTTGTTGCCGCACCGCCAGCAACGGATATTCCGGCGGCATTTCATGCTGTTCGATTTTTTACACCGAAGCCTTTTGTACCCGGAACAATGGACGCAACTTAAGCCACGGCAAAAAGCGGCCTATGAAAAAAAGGCAATGAGTCTTTGGTATGAATAAAATGCTGGGACAAAACTGGATACTGCTGAGAGGGCTGGCGCGCGAATCGGCGCATTGGGGCGATTTCGTCCCGCTTTTACAATCGGCATTTCCGGATGCCCGGATAACGCTGCTGGATTTGCCCGGCACCGGTTGTTTTCATCAAGAAACCAGCCCACGCTCGATTAAGGCGATAACCGACAGCGTACGCAGCCATGCTCTTGATAAGGGCGTCATACAGCAGCCGGTAACGATTCTGGCGCTTTCGCTCGGAGCGATGGTCGCCTGGGAATGGATGCGCCGCTATCCCGAGGACATTTGCGGCGCGGTTTTGATGAACACCAGCTTTGCCGATCTGAGTCCTTTTTATCAACGGCTACGTTGGCAAAGTTACAAAGACTTTGCCGGACTGGTGTTGACGCGCAACTTGCATAAACGGGAATCGGGAATTTTACGGTTGACCAGCAACCGCCGGAATATCTCCAGGGATGGAGTGTATGCCGCAAGTCAGTCGGGAGCTGGCGCGGCAATCTCCAGGGATGGAGTGTATGCCGCAGCTTGGGAAAAAATACAGAAAGAGCGCCCGATCAACCTGAAAAACAGCGTCCGCCAGATTATTGCGGCAGCGACTTATCGGCCCGGCGACATAAAACCGGAGCAGCCGGTTTTATTATTAAACGGCCTGGGGGACCGCTTGGTATCCCCGGCCTGCTCGGAAGCGATACACAAAAAATGGAACCTGGAACTTCGCCGCCACCCCTGGGCCGGCCACGACCTGACCCTGGATCGCGGCGAATGGGTAGCGGTGCAACTGAAAAATTGGCTGGCTCAAAATCGACTTGATTAGAGGCCTTTTGAGTCATCCAGGGCGCGCACGGCACGCCCTATAACAAACTTTAATCCATTTTATTTTCAGCCAAATAAGTAACAAAACTTTCTAAATGGTCTGTTACTTCATTGGTATGTAAGTCCATTGTTTGGAATCCTCTATAAGCAATACAGGAATCAGCTCCTGCGTCTACGTTTATAAAAATCGATCCTATTAAAATCACGAACTTATCTTCGAATTCATCTTTTGATTCCGTTATCAAAAGATGAAGTCTTTCCTGTATCGCCTCAAACATAACCTCAGTTGCTTCTTTTATCGGATATGTTGCATGGTTGATTCGTGCTTTATTTTCTTGAAACAACTGCACAATAGTATCTTCTTGATAATCGAGTAAAGTGGGTTCTTGCGGTTCGTCGTTTATTTTAGCCAATGCCGCTTGCGCGGCTCCGCAGCAATCCGATTCATGATCTTGACCGTCTCGAAGCACTTTTCCTATTTTCCCTTTTTCAGTTATGCCGATATGCGGACCGTAATAAATCAGCAATGCCCCACAATCCGGCATATGATGAGCAAATGCCCGTACCCCCGTTAATCCGGTAAATGGAAAGCCATCCAACCCTCCCAAATAGAATGGACCCAGCAAACCGCTATCCGATATTGGAAATTGCATCGCGTTTATATCGTCGCTGCAAACACTGTTGGCAGTCATTACCTGATTCGGCTTGAAACCTATGTATTCCAGATATGCGATAACTTGTTTTCCAAGCATCTTGGAATAATTTGCGTTGGGATAATATTCCCGGATTGTTTCAAGATATGAATTTTTCATAGTTATTATTTCCTTGCTTAAGTTATTAGGCGTTTCGGTTTCCGCCCCGTTTATTTGAGTGGGTTCTGGCCTCCACTTTTAAAACTTATTTTTCTATCAAGGCAATGGCAACCCATAGCTTAACCATTGGTTTTTTTGCTAAACCTGCCCGTAACATCTGTAGTTGCGAAATAGACGATCCTTAAAAGGAGAAATAAATATTCTTCCGGCATGAAAGAAAAAGCAGTGCAAGCTTTATTGATAAAAAACGCATTGACGTTGTGGCGGACATGATACTTTCGCCGCTAGGTTTTGTCCTAACTTTTATACTCCGCTACACTGGGATTTGCGCGAGATTCCACGTTCGTAGATAGAATTCAGATATAAGGGCGAACGAGGTTTGGCATACGCTTACGTCATTCACTCCTGTATTGGACGCAAACCATCGGCCTTGGGATTAAAACATACCTGACGTAACGGCCAGCGTAAGCGTAAAATATACATATAAAGATTTTGCGGCTATTTTGGAATTTAGCGATGCGCTTAACAAAGCATTCCAAAGGTCATGGCCGCTGAACCTTTATGAAGAAAAATTTCGGTTAACCAAGAGAGAAAAATAACGGCAAAAATATAACAACAACTAAGGCTATCTTTGCAGCCCGCACAGTTTGATCTTATCCAGATAAATAAAACAGGCATCGGCAACACAATGATCGATGCCGAACATGATTCGGTCTGTCATACCCAACAAATAATAAAAAATAACTTTACGGAGAACGAGATGCGACATAAAACACTTTGGTCTAAAAAGCTGCCGGTTTGGCCGGTTGCTTTAGGCTTGCTACTAGGTATTAACCTTTCGTGCACGACAAAAGAAGCCATATCAACCAACACTTATACCTATAACCTGCCGAAAAACAGCGCGTCGCTTTACCCCGACGCCAGTTGGTTGCCGGATACTTATAAAAAGTACTACCCCGATTTAGCTACGACTATTCAAGAATATACCCAGCAATCATTAGTTCGCGACGGTTTTGCCAATACTCAAGCCAGCGTCAGCATCGGCGCGGACGGCAGCCCCAGCATCACATTGACTGGCTCGGATGAGTTGACGGCGATGCAGGCATTTGCCGGAGTGCAGAAAACCTTTTTAAATCAAAGCGACGCAATGCAGGGACTACAAGGCGTCAGCAACTGCCAAAAGGCTGCCAACTGTTGGGATACCGATACCACTCAAGCCTACCCTTGGGCGTTTTTCCTTCCGCTGGGCATGGCGATGACCAACCAGGCGCTAGTCAACTTCATGAACTATCCGCCGGCAGTTTCCCTGGAGCAGAAAGACTATCTGAACAATAACACGATGAAGCGCTGGTCCGGCGTGTTGCAAGCCGTCGGCATACAAAAGCCGGTACTTTATGAAACCATAGTTGACGGCCGGCCTATTGCGGCCGCCGGCAGCAATCTGCAAAAACCGTTGCCGGATATTACGACCTACTTCAATTCACAGGGTAATAACTACGTTACACCGATGATTTCGCTGTTATCCCAATCCAACACGCCCGGCTACACCCTGCCGGTTGCCGTGCTTGGCGCGCCGGCCGGTCAAGACTGGGCGAAAGTTATCAAGGTGCCTAGCGTACAACCGGGGGACGTCGGCGTCACCATCGACATCTCACCCGGTAAAAAAACAGCCTGGGTGGCAGGCAACCATCCCAACGTCACGTCCTATCAATGCTGCCCCGGCGACCCATCCAAAGGCTGCCAAGCGAACGGCAGTTACCCCGCCGCCGACCAATTGATACCTGACGAGCAAACCGACCTGATGGTGGCGTGTATTGAACAAAAACTCGCAGCCAACCCGGCTGCCGATCCGCATCATGTCAAAAAGCAATGCCTCAAATCGTGGAACTCGCACGACATGCCTCATGCCAATCAGGTCGCCCTGTGCGTAAGAGCGCGTCTGGATTACAGCTGGAACGGCATCGGTAACTGTAAAACCAAAGCCGAAGCCGAGGATTTTTGTAAAAAACACGACAATCAGGCATGTGCAACCAATGCCAGCGGCGGCGCCCTGGCTTGTAATCAATAAGACTGGAGAAATTGGTTAGTTTACGAAGGACAGGAGGGCTTGTTCTGGATGGGACAAGCCCGGTTCATGTAGGGGTTAACAATGGATGTTAGTTATTCAGAGTCCTATTATTGATAACGTGAACAAGATTAAGATATTGAATTCGCCTTCTGAAATCTACGCCCAACATAATGAATGACTCATTGATTGCACAGAAGATTGAGGAAATAGACAATCGATTTAATTATGGCCTCTATTCTCTGCTAATGAGAACCATAAATTTCAGAGGGAAAAGCTTATATGACCTCAGAAGAGCCGAGAAACTTGGAATAAAAAAATTCAAAATACTCTATGCAATCGAGGAAGATAAAGAATTTGTTGATATGGCATTAAAAATGAAGCCCAATGCACATCACCCAATCTTTCCTTCCGACATGAGCATAAAGCAATCTATCGTTGAATTCTAATAAGTGAAAATTTCAAATGAAGAAAATTATTTACTGCCTTGTCAAAATCTTCAAGGACTGCGATGAAGTTTATGCCGACAAATTTTTGAATGATGGAGAACTGTATTGCCAAGCTCTCAAGAATTTTAAGGCGATTGAAGATAATGAAGTAAGAGGGGATAGATATGAAGGACTAATCCATTGGATTCAGCCGAAAGATTGCATTATTTCTATTAAACTACTAGAAAATATAGTCAACATCCCAAGTGAAATAACAATCAGGGAAGCTGATCTAGCAGCCCCTACGGCTTTGCAGACGACTGAATATGATTATCATAAAATCTACTGCATGTATGCAATAGCAATCGATGAGTTCAGGTTTGAATATTCAACCGAAGAGGAAAGACTTTCCCTACAAAAAGAGATAAATGACCTCATAAGCAAGCAAATTAAAATTGACGAAAAAATATCCTCTGAACTCGGCAACATAGCTATTGTTATCACTAATGTGGGAAAGTTTATAGATCGAGTAAAAGAGCATTACGACAAAGACCTGCACCACGGTCTTGTGGGATATTTTGATGATGAGGCTACTAGTGCGCAATTCCAAGGAATTGAGTCAATTTTCAGGAAAAGAAAATTCTATACATACCAAAACGAATATAGATTTGCATTTATCGCTACAGATCAATTAGATAGCAAAACATTTCATATTGGCAATTTGAAAGATATTGCATATAAAACCACTGTCGGTGAACTCAAAAACTCAATGAGTGTCTCCGTCAAATAAAAAAGTCCCGTAGGCCGGAATAAGCCGATTCGAGCGATAGAGAGAACCGGCGTTTCCGGCAAATACCACCGCAATTCGCCGGAAACGCCACCTCGCGCTACGCGCTTGGATGGCCTTATTCCGGCCTACATTCTGGGATTTACGCGATATTCCGGCGCGCACGGCGCGCCCTACGGGAATTCGGATTATCATTGTAGGGCGTGCCATGCGCGCCTTTTCGTGGTGTGGATATTTCTATATTTTGCTATCTTGGCGCGCGGCACGAGGTTGTTATGTCTAATTATCGACGGGTTTATGTGCCGGGCGGGTTGTATTTTTTCACGGTGAAAACATTCCGCAATCAACACTTTCTGACCGATGACGATGTTCGGGCGGCATTGCGCGAGGGGATTCAATTCACCCGGCAAAGCATGCCTTTCGATATTGTTGCCTGGGTGCTGTTGCCCAATCATTTACATTGCATTTGGCGGTTACCATCCGGCGATGCGGATTTTTCCGCCCGCTGGAGCATCATTAAACGAACCGTGACGCAACGTTGCGGGGAGCGTTTGAATCGCCCGGAATGGCTGACAGCACGGCGACGCCAAAGGCAACAAGGCACACTCTGGCAACATCGCTACTGGGATCATTTGATCCGCGATGAGGACGATTTCAACCGGCACATGGACTATATTCACTGGAACCCGGTTAAACATGGGTTTGCGGTCAATGTCGCGGATTGGCCGTATTCGAGTTTCCACCGGCTGGTGCGTAGCGGGTGGTATGCTGAAAATTGGGGCGAAGATATTGCTTTTGACGATAACGATAAGTTCGGCGAATAAGGCTCACGCTCCACTTGCGAAAAGGCGCGCACGGCGCGCCCTACTTGAATTCATTCCAATGTTTCGACAGCGGCAGTCCTGTAGGCCGGAATAAGCCGATTCGAGCGATAGCGAGAACCGGCGTTTCCGGCAAACACCACCGCAATTCGCCGGAAACGCCACCTCGCGCTACGCGCTTGGATGGCCTTATTCCGGGCCTACATTTAAGTTTGCAGGGTTCCCAAGCTATCTGCGCGTTTTTTATCTTAACGGTAAGTGACGCTCTGCGTGGGAACGATGAAAAACGGTCAGCGTTTAACAACAGGCTTGATCATAAATATCAGGGCCGAAAGCATGCCGGTAGGCAGACCTTCCAGGTTTAAAAAACCTGGAAGGTCTAATTCCAACCACCGTCACCAAACCTTAAACAAACCTTCATTTCTTTGTCATACAAGCGTTTTATTCTTTGTCCGGAAGGCTAATGCTTTTCAGAACTTCCCTCTGGAGGATAAAGATATGAAACTGCTCTATTCCATCCATAAATACGACGTAAGCCTGTTCACTTGGCTGATCAATGCCAGGATGCACTCCACTTTGACCAAGGTCAGCCGTTATATCTCGAAAACCGGCGACGGCCCGCTGTACCTGATCGTCATCGGCTTGTTATACGGCTACGAAGGCCTCGAAAGCCCGTTCCTGCAAGCGATCCTGCTGGCTTTTTTAATCGAAAGACCGGTTTACTTTGTCCTGAAAAACGGACTCAAGCGCAATCGCCCGCAAGCGGCTTTGCAAAACTTCCGCAGCACGATTACACCCTCGGATAAATTCAGTTTCCCGTCCGGCCATACCTCCGCCGCTTTCATGATGGCGACTATGCTCGGCTTTTATTTACCTCCCTTAATGATCCTGCTTTATTGTTGGGCGGCATCGGTCGGCTTCTCCCGCGTGGTATTGGGCGTGCATTTTCCGACCGATACGCTGGTAGGCGCCATTTTGGGTATCGGCACAGCACTTTTTAGTTTGGGACAATTCGTAATATGAAGATTTTTTATGGCGTACAAGGCACCGGTAACGGCCACATCACTCGCGCCCGGGTTATGGCGAAAGAACTTCGTGCCGCGGGCATCGATGTTCACTTTCAATTTACCGGCCGTCCCGCGGATAAGTATTTCGATATGGAAGTCTTTAACGGCTACGAATCGCGTACCGGCCTGACTTTTCATACCGAGAAAGGCCAAGTCAGTTATTTTAAAACCGCGCTTGACGCCAAACCGATTACTTTTATCAGAGACATGAAGTCGCTGGATTTAAGCGGTTACGATCTGGTGATCAGCGATTTTGAACCGGTCACGGCATGGGCGGCAAAAAACCAGAAGAAGCCGGTTTTAGGCATCGGCCATCAATATGCGTTTAATCACAAGATTCCCAGGGCAGGATCGGATCCTATCGCCGATCAAGTCATGAAATATTTTGCCCCCGCCGATGTCGGCGTCGGCCTGCACTGGCATCATTTCGGCCAACCCATTTTACCGCCGGTAATCGATACCCCCGAAACGCCGAAAAGCATTATCAAAAACAAGATCATCGTCTACCTGCCTTTCGAAGACCAGAATGAAGTCATCCGGCTGTTGTCGCCGTTCGAGAATTTCGACTTTCATGTTTATTCACCGGAACCGGTGCCATCCACATTTAATCACATCATCTGCAATCCGCTGTCGCGCGACGGTTTCCAAAAAGATTTATACGACAGTGCGGGCATTATCAGTAATGCCGGCTTTGAACTGGCCAGCGAGTCGTTGCAGATGGGCAAGAAGATTTTGGCTAAACCGCTGCATGCGCAAATGGAACAAATCTCCAATGCCGCCGCCTTGCACCAATTAGGTTACGGACATGTGATGCACGATATGGATATAGCGGCTATTGAACATTGGCTGCATGACGATCATGCGGTTCATATCACCTATCCCAATATCGCCAAAGTGTTGGTGCAATGGATTCAGGACGGTATGCCGAAAATGGATACCGATTTTATAGAGAATGTTTGGAATACGGTTGAAGTTACCCACATTACGCAATAGCCCAGCCGTTACAACTCGCCACGGTTACCGCGTTTTTGCTTAATAAAGCACTAACATATTAATCGTGGCGCCCCGCCTTTTTGATCCAGCACCGCAATGGCTTCCTCGCAGCTGATGATATTCTCCTTGTTGTTAAGAATATAATCGGCCAATCGCTCAATCGCCTGCCAATGACCGGGCGAGCTTATAAATTGAAAAGCCTTGTTAAACAGCTCAGCCATTTTTTCTTCGTGCCGACTTCCGGCAGCGATAAAACTGTCCAGGTATTCATAAACCTTCTCAAGATCGGAGGTGCCGCCGTAATAATGCAAGGCATCGATGTTAACCAGCCGGGCATTAAACTGCTCGCCGTCACGAAGAGCCACATGCTTTGCTTCCGCCAAAGGCCCGATCAGCAGATTAACCATATCCGCCTCAAAAGCGGTCCGGTACGCATCTTGCTCGGCAGTCGAAAAATAATGCGCGCTTTCAATCAACGCAACCGGCAGGCTGTGGATCAGTCGGCCGCCTTCGACGACGGCGGCGAAATGATCGTAAACCAAGCGCGAATCCAAGGGATTGTTGTTCGGACGATCCAAGGCCTTAATGGTGATTTGGAAATACACCGGCGGCAATTGTTTTTGTTTATTGTAAAGATAAATGGCGGTAGCGTGGCCCGCTTCATGAAAGGCGATCTGTCTGAGCAAATCTTGATCGTCAATGGGGCAGGATACATCAGTTTGGTAATTCCGTTTCATGAGTCAACCTGTAAGCTAAAAAAATGCGGCCAGAAACGTGCTGGCCGCATAAAGAGGAAGGATAGCTAAACTCTAATTCCCTTTATCCGAGGGAACGATCACAAGAGTTGCAGCTAGTGTAATGAATAAAATTCGCCTTGGAAATGTGACCGATTGCCGCGCGACAATAAGACGCGGAAAATGGCACGGTATGTGCTAAACATTTTGGTTTGTACGATAAAAAAATGCTTCAAAACCGCATGGTAGCTGGGCTTAAACCAATCATCAAACGGCTTATCGTGGCATTTAACACAGAGAAACAGGGCATATGACACATGGCCCCGTTTGGCTGGGCAAATGACTTTTAAACTGGCACAGGATCTAATATGACAAAATCGGAACTCATTGATATTTTGGCTAAAAAGCGTCCGCATTTGGAGCGGAAAGATGTCGAACTGGCGGTCGGCTGTATCATCGAACAGATGAGCAAAGCTCTGATAGCTAACGATAGAATAGAAATCAGGGGCTTTGGCAGTTTCTCCCTACATTACCATCCGCCTTTTACCGGTCGAAATCCAAGAACCGGCGATGAGTTGAATTTACCGCCCAGATATTCGCCCTATTTCAAACCGGGCAAAGAATTACGCCAGCGCGTCGATCTGTTAAGAACCATGTATCGGATTAGGCAAAAAGTCTAGCTTTAAATCGAAGCGGCGGCAGGGAAAGTTCCCGGCCGCCGCTAACTTATTACCGGTGTTTAATTACTGGCCGATAGATTGGCGCATATGCGTCATTGCTTCTTCGGTATGTTTAGTGCCGACATCGGCATGTCCTTGTTTAGCGTGAGCGATAGCTTCTTTTAAATGCTTAACCGCATCGGTCATATGCACATGGGCTTCGGCATGTTCTTTTTCCGCCGCCTCGGCATGTTTCAAACCTTCTTCCGCATGCTTAAGCAGCTGGTCGGCATGACCGTCTTGCCCATGAGCCGTAGCCATGGACGAGTGTTCCAGCGCTTGCGCGGTATGATGCTCGGTAGCATTCGACTGGGCGCTTAAGCCAAGCGCCAGCGTGCCCATTAATACTAGAGTGGCCCCCATTGTCCAGACAAAAAATACCTTAATTTAAGATAGAGTCCTGTTCACACTCCAGCTGAATGGCGCTGTCCCAGTTTTGCGGCACGAGGTCTGATGTTTCAGGCGTACCGTTAAATTTATCCACAATCTTTGCCCCGCCGCCTCTAGCCGTTTTATAGACTTCATCCGGCGTTTTGTAATCCAGCGCTTGATGCCAGCGTTCCTGGTTATAGAATTGGAAGTACTGCGTCAATCCCATCAACAAGTCCGGCATGTTGCTGTGCTGCTTTAAATACACTTCTTCATATTTCACCGTTCGCCACAGCCGCTCGACAAAAATATTATCCAATGCTCGGCCTCGTCCATCCATGCTGATCGTAATGCTGTTGTCCCGCAATACGCCGGTAAAGGCGTCGCTGGTGAATTGCGATCCTTGATCGGAATTGAAAATGGCCGGTGTGCCGTACAGCGTGATGGCCTCTTCCAGACAGCCCACACAAAACCCTGCATCCATGGTATTCGACAGTCGCCACGACAGTACCTTCCGACTGTACCAGTCGATAATCGCCACCAGATAAACAAAGCCGCGAGGCAAGCGAATATAGGGGTGAGTAGACCGAGGGAGTTGCACCCTCAGCCCCTCGCAGAACCGGACGTGAACCTCTCAGCTCATCCGGCTCCCATCATCCAGCCATCGGGGCATACCCAGCTTTCCAATGCACGAATGCCTGCGGCATGGCTACCGCCAACTTGCCCAGCGTTCGTCGTGCCCGTGTTTTATGACGGGCAAGCCGTTTGTGCTTGCGCATCAACCAGCGGACCAAGTAAGCATTCATGTGTCGCCAAATCGAGACCATTGCCGAACCGTAAAATCGACCGTAATATCCCATCCATCCTCGCAGAACCGGGTTGAACATCTGGGACAGATCGCGCAACGTCTTGTCGCATTTCAACTGAAGATGCCAGCCCCGTATGGTTTGCCGCATCGCTTTAAGGGCATCGCGACTGACTGCCGGTGCAAAATTCACATAGACGCGGCCATACTTATCCACCGTTTTGCGCGGTCGGAAGGTATAGCCCAGAAAAGTGAACGCCGTGACTGGGTAGCTTTCCTGCCGGTTAATATCCTTGCAGTACACAATCCGTGTCTTATCGGGATGCAATTCTAAACCGCATTCCCGAAAGCGCTCCGCGATTTTCCGCAACGCCAACTGTGCTTGCGCCAAGCTCTTACAGTGAACCACTCCGTCATCGGCATAACGGCAGAATCGCACGCTCCGCAGATGCTCGGTAATCCACCGGTCGAAGGCATAGTGCATGAACAGATTAGCCAACAATGGACTGACAACGCCACCTTGCGGCGTACCCTGGGTACGATCCATGCGTTGACCGTCCGCCGTTTCCAACGGGGCTTTGAGCCACCGCTCAACATACAGCAATACCCAAGGGAGCTGGCAGTGCTTGCGCACTGCACGCATCAACAGTTCGTGATCGATATTGTCGAATAGTCCTTTGATGTCGAACTCAATCACCCAGTCAAATTCCCAACAACGCCGCCTGACCACAGCAATGGCGTCGTGGGCGGAACGACCTGGCCGATAGCCATAAGAATTCCGATGAAACACCGGTTCCAATTTCGGCTCAAGTATTCGTTTCACCACGGTTTGCGCCACTCGATCTGCAACGGTTGGAATGCCCAACAGGCGGGTTCCTCCTGATTTCTTCGGTATCGGCACGCCTTTAACCGGCGGCGGAAAATAACTGCCGGAGCATAGCCGATTCCAAAGCTTGTAGAGGTTATCGCTCAATCGCTGTTCAAAGATTTCGATAGTTTCCCGGTCGATGCCGGCTGATCCTCCATTGGCTTTCACACATTGGTAAGCTTTCCAAACCCATGATTTGGGAATGTCGTATGGCTTGGTCATGACGTCCGGCTCCTCCTGCTGACGCAGTTGACCCAACCCCATGACCAGATGACGCGACCCCTTCGCTCCACCGCCATTACAGCGGCTTCAACACTACTACGCGTCGCTCCGTCCCTTGACGGCATATCGGTACTATCGGCCTTGCCTTTTGGGCTTGCACCTTTCCCTTCGCATTGCCGTCGAAGGTTCCCGCAGTTCAACATAAGAGCCCGGATCACGCTCACGCTGCCTCTATGCCGGACACCGCAAAGGCCGTAAGCAGGTTTCGCCTTTACTAATCCCGGAGCAACATCACTCCCCGGTTTTGATGTCATCTGAGTACTTTCGACACTTGAACGGCAGTTCACTTTTGTTCGTCTTCGTTGATCCATACCTGACGCCTTAAAACGCTTTTTCCGTAACGCTCACGACCCGCGCTTTTGACGCACGCCGCTTACGGTGGTTTGCAACCTGCTCCTGCAAGCCGATTGCGAGGGGCCTACCCTCATCTCTTACGCCGCTTGCTGCGGCACACTGATGTCAGTACTCCACACCTGATTGGGCCGAGTAATGTCAACGCCACGGAGTCGATACGGATAAATCTTGTGCTGCGGATGCGGTTTACTGGTATTCGGGCCGGGCGACATGCCGACCAAGCCTAATGTTTGCATCAATCGCTGTACCCGCTTGCGATTAACGACATAGCCACATTCACCCAGGTAAAGCTTCATGCGCCGTGAGCCATAAAACGGGTGCCGCGTGTATTCTTCATCGAGTTACTTTCAACAAACAAAATGCCGCAGCCCCACCTCTATCGGTTAATATTGAAATACTTCATCTATTTCAAAGACCTAAGCCCATCACTTCTGCTTGCCGTCAGCAGCGGAAACATTCATGTCATGATCAGGAAATATCCACGTCATAAATACCCTCTATCCTGATGCTAACCTCAATATGCTTAGGGGATCTACCAAATGCCGGATCTACGCAAAGAAATCATCAATATCCTTGACAGCAGGCTGTTAACGCCGCATTTTCAACCCATTGTTTCGCTGCCGCAAAAGAAAATCGTAGGCTACGAAGCGCTAATCCGGGGTCCGTCCGATAGCCCGCTACACAGTCCGTTCAATTTGTTTACCACGGCCGAGCAATTTAATTTAAGCAACCGGCTGGAATTCTTGTGCCGGGAGATAACCATACAGCGCTACGCCGACCTGGACATTAGAGAAAAGCTGTTTATTAACGCCAGTCCGTTGGTGTTGCTGCAACCGGAATTTAAAAAAGGCGAAACCCTTAGGTTGCTGGATCAATACGGCGTTAACCCGCGCTCGGTAATCATTGAATTAACCGAACACAAACCCGCCGATAACTACGAAATCATGCGCGCCTCGGCCAAGCATTACCGGGGCATGGGCTTTGAGATTGCCCTTGACGACCTGGGCGCCGGTTATTCAGGCTTAAGACTGTGGTCGGAATTACTGCCCGAATACGTAAAAATAGACAAACACTTTATTCACAGTCTCCATGACGACCCAATCAAGCTTAATTTTGTCCGTTCGATTCAAAGCATGGCGGTCTCGCTAAATTGCAACGTCATTGCCGAAGGCATCGAAACCGAAGACGAATTCAAGGCCATAGAAAAACTCGGCATTACTCATGCCCAAGGCTACTATTTCGCCAGACCGACGATTGTTCCTTTGGATAAAGTCGACAATACCGTATTCAGTAACGACCACGCCAAGGAGAACAAAACAGTTCCGTTTAATAACGCCACCACAGCGGTTCATATCATCAGAAGCATCACGCCTATTTCGGCGAAAACGTCGATCAATGACGTGATGAACCTGTTTCATCACAACAGCGACCTGACCATCTTGCCGTTAGTCGATGACAATATGGCTTCAGGCATTATTTTTCGCGACAAATTCCTGACCAAACTATTCTCAAGCCGGTACGGCATCGATTTGCACGGTAAAAACCCGATAAAAACCTTTGTCGAGAATACCCCGTTATGCATCGATAAAAACATGCCGATCGACTTGGTCAGTAAACAGCTGACTTCGTTAATGACTAACGACCCGGCTTTTATCATTACCCATAACGGCGAATATATGGGCATTGGCACTTTACTGGACCTGCTCGCCGAATTTACCCGCCAGCAAATCGATAACGCCAAGCACGCCAATCCTTTGACCTTATTGCCGGGCAGCGTACCGATCAATAACCAGGTCAACCAATTGCTGGCCAACAAAATACCCTTCAGTTTCGGTTATTTCGACCTGGATAACTTCAAACCTTTTAACGATGTTTACAGCTACGATGCCGGCGATGACATCATCAAAGCCGTTGCCAATACGCTGACGCATTACATTCCGGCGGAGAGCGGCGTCATCGGGCATATCGGCGGCGATGACTTTATTGTGATTTTCACCTGCCATGACTGGTTAATGCGTTGCGAGAACATACTGGAAGCTTTTAAAAATACAGTTCCTGCTTATTACAGCGACAAAGACCTAAAAGCCGGCGGCATTCATACGGAAAACAGGGCCGGAGAAAAATGTTTTTTTCCGCTGGTCAGTTTGTCCGTCGGCCTGGTAGACCCTGAATCGACCAGCCGGTGCCAATCTCATGTCGATATAGCCGACTTGGCGTCCGAAGCTAAAAAAATGGCCAAAAAAATCACCGGTAACAGTTATTTCATTAACCAGCGAATGACTGCAAAAAAAACTGAAAATCTTCAATCCGTTGCGCATAAATCAACAGCCAAATTGCATGCCGTTAATTAACATAAACCGCACTTTAAGAGGTTCAACATGCTCAAATATATCAGCTTCAAAACCCGTATACTGCTAGGTTTTCTTGCCGTTATCAGCTTGATGACAGTGATTTCCGCATCGAGTTTGATCAACTTATCCAACACCAATCGCGACCTTACCGAAATAAACAACACATTGCTGCCCAACGCCCTGCTGATGGGACAAATGGCGCGCGATATTGTGCTGGTCCATCAATTTTTATCCGACGTTTCCGCTTCACATTCGCCGGCGGGTTATCAGGATGCGGAAAAATCCGCCCAGGATTTTAAACAGGGTTTGCTCCAGTTCCGTCAACATATTGCCGGCAACACGGCAAAACTCAAGGAAGTGGACATACTTGAAGCGAACTTCGACCGGTTTTATCAAGACGGCAAGCTTATGGCTTCGGCTTACACGACCGAAGGACTGGAAGCCGGCAATGCCGCCATGCAAGACTTCGATCACGAGTCGTACAAATTGTCCTCGCAAATGATCAAACTCAGGAATGCCGAAGTCAACGCCGCCAAGTCTCACGTCAGCAATATTACCGAAACCACGCACCAAGTCTCCGCGGTGCTGTGGACGATGTCCCTGGCGATCATCACGCTGGCGCTGGGCATCGCTTTCTTTCTAACCCGTCATCTGAGCAAAGAAATCGGCATCGATCCCTTGTATGCCAAAGGCATTGCCAAAGAAATCGCCGCCGGCGATTTGTCCCGGACTATCCAGCTGGACGCGGGCGACAAGGACAGCCTGCTGCACGCGATCAAAAACATGCAGCAAAAACTGCTGGCGCGCAGAACGGCGGAACATAAAGCGGCCGAAGAAATCCTGAATATCAAAATGGCCCTGGACAACGCCAGCGCCGGCATCATGCTTGCGGACAATCATCGCAACATCATCTACGTCAACAAAGCCGTAGTTAACGCGCTCGGTAAAATAGAAAGCGAAATCCGCAAGCAGATACCCAACTTCTCAGCCAATGCCCTGGTCGGCAGCAGCATGGATAATTTCTACCAAGACCCGTCCCTGCAAGCCAAAATATTCGCCGCCCTAACCGGCAGCCACAGCGAAGACATCGAACTGGGCGGCCGCACCATGACGATCGTCGCCAATCCTGTCATCAACCGGCAAAACGAACGCATCGGCACCGTCACCGAATGGCATGACCGCACCGCCGAAGTCATCGTGGAAAAGGAAGTATCGACCATCGTGGTTGCGGCCGGCATGGGCGACTTCAGCAAGCGTTTCGATTTGCACGACAAGACCGGCTTTCTGCGCGAATTGGGCGAAGGACTCAACCAAATGCTGTACACCTGCGAAACCGGAATCAAGGATGTCGTTCGCGTGCTGGGCGCCCTGTCCCACGGCGACCTCAGCGAGACCATCAGCAATGACTATCAAGGCACGTTCGGACAACTGAAGGACAACGCCAATACCACGGTGGCGAAACTTGAAGACATCATCAATCAAATCAAGGATGCCACCGACAACATCAATACCGGAGCCAGGGAAATTGCTTCGGGCAATAACGATTTGTCGTACCGCACCGAACGGCAAGCCGCCAGCCTGGAACAAACCGCCGCCAGCATGCACCAGCTGACCTCGACCGTACAAGCCAATACCGAACACGCCAAACAAGCCAGCCAACTTGCCATCGGCACGACCGAAATAGCCGGCAGGGGCGGCGCGGTGGTCGGCCAAGTCGTCACCACTATGAGAGACATAAAAGAGTTCTCGCAAAAAATCGAGGAGATCGTTTCGGTTATCGACGACATCGCCTTCCAGACCAATATTCTCGCTTTCAACGCCGCGGTGGAAGCCGCCCATGCAGGCGGCTTGCACGGGCAAGGCTTTGCCGTGGTTGCCGGCGAAGTCCGCCACCTTGCGCAACGCGCCGCCGCATCGGCCGAGGAAGTCAAAGCCCTGATTGAAGACTCGGTAAAAAAGATCGATGACGGCAGTAAACTGGCCGCCCAGGCAGGTTCTACCATGGAAGAAATCGTCAATTCCATCTGCGGCGTCAGCGACATGATGGCGCGGATAACCGCCGCCTCGGTTGAACAGAGCGCCGGTATCGAACAGATCCATCTAGCCATCAGCCAAATGGACGATGTGACCCAACAAAACGCCGCCCTGGTGGAACAAGCCGCCGCCGCCGCCGAATCGCTGGAAGAGCAAGCGCGGAACCTGGCCGCCACGGTAAGCGGTTTTACCACAGATTACAAACCGGCTAATCACGATGTTGTTTATGTGATTGAAAATACCGCTGCACTGCCGGAATTTCAACAGCCTCATCCTCGGCAAGAACATAAAGAGCATGTTATCTGGGACGCGATCAAAAACACCGGCAGCAATGCGCTTCTCTCCATCGAAAGCATAGCGACAAGCAAATCGAAACCTCAACAGCTGGCTTTTGCCGATAACGGCTGGGAGGATTTTTAATTATGGAAGCTTTTTATACTGAACAAGCTACCGGCGATACGCCCTTCCCTAACGGAAAATTTATGACACATAACCTGAAAAAAAAATCATCAAGCGCTAAGCAAAATCAATACGCTTTAATTAAAAAGCAAAGCAACGCGCTGCAAACATTGCACCGGAACAAGGGCAAGCTCTATATTTTCAGTACGCAACTTAGCCGCCTGATCGATGCGATTCCGGATTCCATCCTGCTCCAAGATAGAGAGGGACGTAAACTCGTCACCGACAACCTGACCAAGAGCCTGTTTAAGCTGCACGATCTCGATTGGTACGGCAAGACAGTCATAACCCCGGCCTTTGCGCGCCAAGACATTCGTATCGGCCATGAACATACCCGGACCTTGAAATCGGAACTGGATATTGCGCTAAACAAGCGCCAACTCAAGCTTTATTATCAAATGCAAGTGAACGGCGACCGTCAAATGCTCGCTGTCGAAGCCTTGTTACGCTGGGAGCATCCGCAATACGGCCTGATTACCCCGGATCGGTTTATCCCGATAGCGGAGCAAAACGGCCTGATCCAGACTATCGGCGCGTGGGTGCTGCAAAGCGCCTGCGAGCAGCTCAAACAGTGGCAGAACGATCCGCTTAAAAAGGATTTACCGCTTTCCGTCAATATCAGCCCCCGCCAATTTAACCAACCGGACTTCGTTGAACAAGTACGGGACATCGTGGCAAAAACCGCTGTCAACCCGGCAGGGCTTAAACTGGAACTAACCGAAAGCCTGATGTTACATGACATCGCCAACACCATCGATAAGATGAAGTCGCTGAAACAACTAGGCATCCGGTTTTCAATGGATAATTTCGGCACCGGTTATTCATCATTGAGCCAGCTAAAAAAACTGCCCATCGACCAGCTAAAGATCGACCAGTTTCTGATGCGCGACATTGTCATTGACAGTTCCGACGCAATGATTATAAAAACAGTCATCGACATGACCCAAAAACTGGGCATCGAGGTGATTGCCGGAGGCGTGGAAACCGAACAGCAATTTAGCTGCCTTAACCGGCTCGGCTGCTCCGCATATCAAGGCTACTTATTCGGCAAGCCGATGCCGCTGAATGAGTTTGAACGATTGGTTCATGTGGATCGTATTAACGCAGCGTAATGCCATAGGCATCGATTTGATTAATTCACCACGAAAACACGAAGAACACGAAGATGCTTAATTTTTACGCGGGTTCCCAAGCTCCAGCTTGGGAACCCGGGAGGCGAAGCTCTCGGCAACTGCTCCTGCGTTGCTCTACCTCCTGCATAACCCACAGGGATGTGGGGAATGCAGATTTTGCATGGCGCAAAATATCCGCCCTTGCAGTCGTAGCTTCGCGAGACGGGAAGCTAGAGCTTCCCGCACTGAATTCCCAAGCTGGAGCTTGGGAACTAGCGCTAACCAGCGCTAAAACCAATAAATTAGAATTTCAGGACTAAATAATGCCCAGCAACAAATTTGTTATCAGCAAGCCCAAACCGTCAATCACCAAACTCCCCGAACAGGGCAGAAAAAAATCGGATTTTATCGATGACTTCAAACAATACTACGTTCATTTATTGGGCAGGGATGAAAATTGCCGGTCGCCTTATTACGCAGGCGAAGCCTTGTCGCAGGCGGTTCGCGACCGCTTGATGGAGCGCTGGAAAAACACCCATCAAACTTATAAAAACAACGACTGTAGACGCGGTTACTATCTGTCGATGGAATTCCTGATGGGCCGGAGCCTGAGCAACGCGATGCTCAACCTGGGCGTGACCGATACCGTCAGCCAAGCCATGTACGACCTCGGCATCGCCATCGAAGAACTAATCAGCAGCGAACAGGATGCGGGTCTCGGCAACGGCGGCCTCGGCCGTCTCGCCGCTTGTTTTATCGACAGTTGCGCGACCTTGCAACTGCCGGTGATCGGTTACGGCTTGCGTTACGAATACGGCATGTTCACCCAAACCATCGTCAACGGCGAACAGGTCGAAAAGCCCGACCACTGGCTGCGCCACGGCAACGTCTGGGAAATCGAGCGCCTGGAATATTCGCATTCGATAAAATTCGGCGGCCATACCGAAATCCAAACCGATGAAAACGGCAACCAACGCCATTGCTGGATGTCCACCAGCAACGTGCTAGCCGTGCCTTTCGATTCGCCAATCCCCGGTTACCAGAACGGCACCGTCAATTCACTGCGGTTATGGAAAGCGGTAGCTACCGAAGAATTCAACCTGGACGAGTTTAATGCCGGCGATTACGCCGAAGCGGTCGCGGCAAAAAATACCGCCGAAAATATCACCATGGTGCTCTACCCCAACGACGCCAACGAAAATGGCAAAGAGCTGAGGTTACGCCAACAATATTTCCTGGCTTCCGCCAGTTTGCAGGATGTGCTTGCCCACTGGACCGGCGGCGTGCACGGCCATGATTTCAGCCGCTTTGCCGAAAAAAACTGCTTCCAGCTGAACGACACCCATCCGAGTATCGCGATTGCCGAATTGATGCGCCTGCTGATGGACGTGCACGGCTTGACTTGGGACCAAGCCTGGACCATCACCAAAAACACCATGGCCTACACCAACCATACCTTATTGCCCGAAGCGCTGGAAAAATGGCCGGTTAGCTTGATGCAACGCTTATTGCCGAGGCTGATGGAAATCATTTTCGAAATTAACGCCCGCTTCATGGCTGAAGTCGCGATGCACTGGCCCGCCGATAACGAACGCTTAAGCCGGATGTCGATCATTGAGGAAGGCGACCAACAACGGGTAAGAATGGCTCATCTGGCTATCGTCGGCAGCTTTTCCGTGAACGGCGTTGCCCAGTTGCATTCCCAATTATTACAGCAGGATTTATTCAGCGACTTTTATGCCCTGTGGCCGCATAAATTCAACAACAAGACCAATGGCGTGACGCCGCGCCGCTGGCTGGCCGCCTGCAACCCGGATTTGGCAAGCCTGATCACGGAAACCATAGGCGACAAGTGGATTACCGATTTATCGGAACTGAAAAAATTGGAGCCTTACGCTGAAAACGCCCAATTCCGGCAACGCTGGCATGACATCAAACAGGCCGCAAAACAGCGCCTGATCGATTACAAAAAAAGCAAACACGACACCGAACTGCATTTTAATGTCGATGCCCTGTTCGATGTGCAGGTCAAGCGTATTCATGAATACAAGCGTCAGCTGCTGAATGTATTGCATGTTATTCATCTTTATAACTGCATCAAAAAAGGCGACACGGACCGGGTGCCAAGATGCGTATTGATCGGCGGCAAAGCGGCTCCCGGTTATCGGATGGCGAAAAAAACCATCAAACTGATCAATAACGTGGCCCAGATTATCAACTCGGACCCTGACGTTGGCGATAAACTAACCCTGCTGTTTTTGCCGGATTACCGCGTTTCGGCGATGGAAAAGATATGCCCCGGCGCCGATTTGTCCGAGCAAATATCCACCGCAGGCAAGGAAGCATCGGGTACCGGCAACATGAAGCTGATGATGAACGGCGCGATTACCATCGGCACCTTGGATGGAGCGAACATTGAAATCCGCGAAGAAGTCGGCGATGAAAACTTCTTTTTGTTCGGTTTGACCGAACAGCAAATCGAAGCAAGACGCGCCCATTACGATCCGCTTGAGATGATCGATCAGGATGAAGATTTGCAGCAGGTCATGCATCTTCTGGAGTCCGGCTACTTCAACCAGTTCGAACCGGGCATATTCGACGACCTGATCAACTCGATAAAAAGCCAGTACGACCCCTGGATGACGATTGCCGATTTCAGAAGTTATATCGACGCCCAAAAACGCGTTGAAGACGCTTACCGGGATAAAGATCATTGGACCCGGATGAGCATTTTAAATTGCGCGAACAGCGGCAAGTTTTCTACCGACCGGACGATTAGCGAATACAACCGGGATATTTGGAAACTGGATACGCAACCGGTAAAGCCTAAATAACCAGGGCGGAACGAAATCAACCGGAGTGCAGGCTTCGCCTGCAAGGACAGGCAAAGCCCGCACTCCGGCGCGATGACGCTCTTGGTTTTCCATGACGGACTATCGCCACGTAATTTATTGCTATTTCAACGGCCTATATTATTCGTCCTTGGTTTTAGTGATATGCGGAAATATTGCTGTAATCGCGAAGAAATATCCACGTAATAAAAACAGCTTATTCTTGTCGCGAAACCCGGCATGCCCAGGCTCGCTTACACAGTAACCATTGCCGGCCGTGAAATAGAAGACTGGCTTGGGCCGGAATGTGAGCGGGAAGTTATTGAATTTGACCATTTTTCAAACCCATTTTTATTGATTTAGTAGAGCTTACGGTATTTGATATGAAACGTAACAGTGTATTTAAGAGTCCCAGCCAGGATAAATTAATTGACCGTAAACAATGCATTGCATTCCATGAAGCGGGACACGCAACAGCTATTTATTTAAACAGCAAAGCCAGGAATCTTCCGCCGGTTTCTTTTCAAATCCTGTTTAAAGATCTAAACGGCGCCTCTGAAGAAAACCTGATGGTTTATCAAGTAACGCATGACGATTACATTGCCAGAGTGAAAGGCGGACGATCCGTCAAATTGTTACCCCATGCTTACGATAACAATGCAAGCCGTCACGACTCAACGGCAAGCTTGATCAAGGATCGAATGATCGCCCTTGAAGCCGACATTATTAACTTGCTTATCGGCCCCTTGGCGGAAGCTAAACATATCGCAGATACCGATGATGAACTGTTCAACCATAAGTTGGTTAACCTGAAAGCGTTGAAAAATTACGGCGGCGATTCAGACCTTGACCGAGTCCACGAGTATTTACAGAGTTTTTCTGCCTGTAAACAACAGCAGTGCAAGAAATTGGAAGAACTGTTTGCCGTAGCGTTTAATTTTATAAACGACCGGGCAAACTGGGCCGCAATTACCAAGCTGGCTCACTATATCCTTGATAGCAAAAAAAATATTATCAATTGTGAAGAAATCGTATCACTACTTGAACATTAACTGATACCCGGCAGACCTTCCAGGTTTTTACTGGAGCCGCTCCCGGCAGCTCCAGCACTTCCGCCATCCATGGCAGTCGTAAAACCTGGAGGGTCTCTCAAGAAGCTCATTTCAACCAACTGTTATAAAAAGCATTTTTAAACGCCTTCTGGCATAGGAGTTAACTGAAAGCCGATCTGCTCAGCACGTTTGGTTAAATTTTTAATGACTCGTTGGCGATA